>ENA-OSEO01000583-OSEO01000583.1-sediment-metagenome-genome-assembly--contig:-NODE-583-length-89883-cov-8.997639_pt1 | contig 89883 bp, 83 predicted proteins | sample MGYA00237883_ERZ534232 | MGnify/ENA metagenome assembly ERZ534232
AAGCGTTATGAAAACCTTAGGTTTTCAAACTTTCCTCTATACCCCGAGGCAGAGCCTCGAGGAATTCTTATGATTAATAAGGTAAAGACTCTTGTCTGTGCGCAGTATCATCTTATCATCAACAAAAACAGGTGTTGCTTTTACTACTTCACCTATACTGTTTTCAGCTACTTTTTGAAATGAATCTCCGGGTCTGATGATTGTGCAGTCACCCTTCACATTAAAAAAGTAGATATGACCGCCTGCGTAAATTGGTGATGAATTGAAATTGCCGCTCAGTTGCTCCTTCCATAAAGGCTTGCCCGTCATTGGATCCAGACAGGTCACTGTTCCCCTGTCGTGAACCATATACATCTTCTCGTCTGCTATGACCGGAGTTGGTATTTGAGGTACCTCATCTTCATACATCCATCTGACGTGTGTAGCTGTGACATCTCCTTTTCCGGTAGGATCAACAGCATATTGCCTGGTGAAATAGGGTGTATTTTCCAGAAATATCCAGCCCGAATTAACGAAAACAAGACCGTTATAATATAATGGCTGACTTACTGTTGAATCGTAGCCATATTCAATTGTCCATATTACCTCTCCTGTCGCTGCATCATGTGCAAAACACATATAGGCAGAATTACTTATCAGCAGTTCCCTTCCTCCGGCATTTATTACGATAGGGGTCTGGTACGATTTCCTGTAAACAGGCTGCAGTTTGTCATATATTTCTGCCGGTCTGACACTCTTCCAGATTGTCTCTCCGGTTCTTTTATTGAGTGCCACAACATAGGGATCTTCGGTACCTTCAAGATGAAGAATAAGCATATCCTTATAAATTATCGGCGAAGAGGCAGGCCCCTGCATATGTTCGCATGGCAGATCTTCCCTCGTCCATACAACCTTAAAATTTCTGGTATCGATACATGCTGTTCCGAAAGAGCCATAGTGCACATAAACATAACCCTTTTCTATGCACGGAGTCGGGGTTGCATAAGAGTTGGTGCTGTGTATGCGCTGCGGTTCCGCATGCCGGAAGATTGTCTTTTCATCAAGCAGCTTCCCTGAAGATAAATCAAAGCAAAAAGTGTAAAACTCCTTTCCGTCTTTTGATGCTGATGTAAGCCAAATCTGATTGCCAAAAACTACGGGAGACGAATATCCCAATCCTTTTACAGGTATTTTCCAAACTATATTTGAACTTTCATCCCAGTGCAACGGGGCCGACCTGGTGGCAGCATGGCCATTCATCTCAGATCCTCTGAAATGAGTCCAGTTATTACCACCGGTTGAACAGGAGATACAAAAAGTGCAGAGAGCTATAGAAATAAGCAATAAAAATTTTCTATCCATATTATGGTAATTAATAAAACAATAATAATATCAGTAAAAAAAGATCAGCAACAAACAGACAAACCTAAAAATAAAATTTATTTTTAAGATTTAAACATAAATACATTGAAAAATAAAACTTTATTACGAGCCATCATAATACTGATAATTTTTTACCTGGTCGGACTTACCGGATTTATCATACCGGTAACCTATGAAGTATTCAGCAGATTAACTCCTTTTGCCCTGCTTTTAAGCACGCTGTTTTTGATTCTTTTTCACAAACCCCGTCTTAATGGCAAAACCGTAATTGCCTTTATAATAATAATGGTCTTATCGTTTTTTATTGAGGCTGCAGGAGTTAAAACGGGAGTGATATTCGGTAATTATGCATATGGCAAAGGATTGGGCCCCAAATTAATGGATACTCCGCTGCTTATCGGTCTGAACTGGATGATGCTGGTTTACTGCACTAAGGTGGTGGCTGACAGACTTCCCGGAGATGTTAAAATAAAAATTTTCACTGCTTCGGTTCTGATGGTTTTTTATGACCTTATCATGGAGCAGGCAGCCGGTATACTTGACATGTGGTATTGGGAAAACGGAATAATACCGGTAAGAAACTATATTTCATGGTTACTGGTCGCCCTCCTGTTTCACATTCTTCTGAAAAAAATGAGAATTTCATTTTCCAACAAAATGGCTTTACCTGTTTTTGTAGTTCAACTAATGTTTTTCTTAATTTTATACGCTTACTTTTCAATTGTTGCATAATGATAAGAACCTGCCACCACTGGTTTTTGTATCCTTTCTTTGTATGGTACAGTAATATAAGGATAAAACAACACTTTAAAAAAGTGCATATTGACGGAGATCTGACCGTCACTGATCGGCCGCTTCTGATTATTCCAAATCATTTTAGCTGGTGGGACGGATTTTTTATTTCTTATCTGAACCAAAGATCTTTTCATAAAAAATTCCACGTAATGATGCTTGAAGAGCAGTTGCGATCTCACCCGTTTTTCAGAAAAACCGGAGCTTTCTCAATCTGCAATAAACCAAAAAGTATCATAGAATCAATGAACTATGCTGCTGAAATATTACAACACTCTGATAACCTGTTAGCTTTTTTCCCCCAAGGGCAATTCGAATCGATGTACCAGCAACCGGTCCACTTCAGGAGAGGATTATCCCGGCTTCTGAACAATTTGAAGAATGAAATAAAGGTAGTATTTGTTGCCAATATGACAGAATACTTTGAATCACCTAAACCTCATCTGTTTATCTATTTTCAGGAATATAATTATAAAGAATCAGGAACAGATATCGCGCAGATTGAAAAATATTATAACGATTTTTACAAAAACTCTTATAAAAAAAATTTATTGAATAAAAATTAAAACAGTGGCAGTTATTGGGTACATAGCATTTACTTTCCTTGTCCTCCGTTTTACAGTAGCAATTGTAAATTCCATTTTTTCACCTGTAATTAAGAGAAGAACAACTCCCGGAAGACCCCTTGTTTCGGTTTTAATACCAGCCAGAAATGAAGAAAATAATATATCAAATATCCTTAATGATCTAAAAAATCAAAGTTACAGAAATATTGAAATCATAGTATTTAATGACCAGTCGACCGACAGAACAAAAGAGCTGACTACAAACTTTATAAAATCTGATGAAAGATTCAGACTTATCGATTCTGAAGGATTGCCACCAGAATGGCTGGGCAAAAGCTATGCCTGTCACCAACTTGCACATAATGCCAAAGGAGAGTGGATGCTTTTCCTGGATGCTGACGTTAGGGTAAAGTCAGGTTTGATTGAGAGTGCGCTTTCAGAAATGAAGCTTTACGGACTTAAGCTTCTTTCGATATTCCCTAAACAGATCATGGTTTCCACGGGGGAGAAAGTGACGGTTCCTGTTATGAACTCAATTCTTCTGTCCCTGCTGCCAATGATCTTGACAAGGAGAAGCAGGTACCCATCACTGGCTGCTGCAAACGGACAGTTTATGATGTTTGAAAAAAACACTTACATGATTTTGGAACCACATGAAGCTGTGAAAAAATTTCAAACTGAAGATATTGCAATTGCCCGGTTATATAAAACTAAGCAGCAAAAAATGGAGTGCCTGACTGGAGATGATACCATCAGATGCAGAATGTACCGGAATATAAGTGATGCCGTTGAGGGATTTTCAAGAAGTGTAGCTCAATTCTTTGGAGGAAGTCATTTATTAGCCTTGCTCTATTGGATCATGGGAACTTTTGGAATTTTTGCTGTCATTTTCACTCTTTCACCCATATTCATTCTGGTAACTTGCCTGCTGATCATTGGAATAAAAATATCGGTTTCACATACCAGCAGACAGTCATCAGTTCAAAATATAATATATGCAATCCCGCAACAGATAATACTGGGCTGGATTATATTTGTATCTGTTAAAAATAAAATTTTCAAAAAAGGACAATGGAAAGGGAGAAATATTGGTTAGCATCATTATTACTTGTTATCACTATCTCAGTGGAAGCACAAACCTCTTACCGGACAGAAATATATAAAGCATATCTGACAGGGAAGATGGATATCTGGAAGAGTGCAGTTGACAGAATGGAGAAAACAAAGGGACCGGGCAAGGCTGATCTTTTGGAACTTATCAATTATCAGTACGGATATACAGCATGGAGTCTGGAGAACAGACCTAAGAAAGAGGCAGAAACTTACCTTGCGCTGATGGACAATAATCTTGCAGAGCTCAGGCGTCTTGCAGGGGAAACAGCAGAATACCATGCCTATACAGCAGCCTCTTATGGTTTTAAAATCGGACTTAATAATCTGCGGGCACCATTCTATGGCAGAAGAAGCATGAATCATGCAGAAAAGGCTTTGGAACTGGATGATCAAAATATACAGGCTAACATCGAGATGGGCAATATCTGGAATCATATGCCGGAATTATTCGGAGGTTCAAAGGAGAAAGCTTTTCATCATTACATGAAAGCACTGAAAATAATGGAGAGCCGGGACCCTGAGTTAAGAGAAAACAACTGGAATTATCTGAATCTCCTGGTTTTGCTGGGTCAGACACAAAGAGATCTGGGAAATCATAATGAAGCATATGTATTTTTTAATAAAGCTGTTAAAATTGAGCCCGGTTTTATTTGGGTAAAAGATGAATTATTACCTTCTTTAAATAATTAACAAACAGATCTATGAAACGAACAGTTTTAATTGTGGGTGGCGGACTGGCCGGATTGACTGCAGCTCTCAGACTTTCACGAAGGGGATTTAATGTTGAGCTGCTGGAGAAGAACAGCATGGCCGGCGGCCGGCTTAACCAGTTGAGTAAAGACGGCTATATTTTTGATACAGGCCCCAGTTTTTTCAGCATGTCCTATGAATTCGATGAGTTTGTAAATGATACAGGGATTAAAATGCCATTCGAATTTGTAGAACTCGATCCTTTATACACTGTTAATTTCCTGTCAACCGGAAAAACATATACAATGTATAAGGACCTTGCACGACTGGCAAATGAGTTCAGGGATGTTGAGCCTGATATGGAGGACAAAATAAAAAGATATCTGAATGCAGGAAAAAAGTTGTTCGACGGAACGGTAGACCTGGTAGTGAGGAGAAATTACAGCTCACTGCTCCACTATTTTTTCACCCTCATGAAAGCCCCGCCAACTCTAATGCCTGTGCTGTTCAGGAATTTCTGGCAGCAGGTCTCTGCATATTTTTCTTCAGAAGAGGTCAGACAGATTTTATCACTTGTAGCCTTTTTTGTGGGCCGCACTCCGTTCGACACTCCGGCAGTCTATTCGTTGCTCTCCTACACAGAGTTTATCCATAATGGATACTTTAATGTTAAGGGAGGGATGTACAAAATTATTGAGGGCCTTTGCAACGAACTGAAAAAGCAAAATATCAAAATACATTACAATACAGAAATAGTTGGTTTCACAAGTTCGGGGGACAGGTTAAGGCACCTGGTTGACCAAAATGGAAAAAAATGGGATGCCGACATATTCCTGATAAACTCTGATGCTGCATGGTTCAGGGGAAAAGTATTTAAGCGCCCCGCCTTCTCAGATGAAAGACTTGATAAGATGAAATGGACAATGGGAACCCTGACATTTTACCTGGGAATTACAGAAAAAATCCCTGACATTCGCCATCATAACTATTATCTGGGAAGTAATTTCAGGGAATATGCAAATAAGATATTTACCAACCCGGGTTCATTTGAAAAGCCTTACTACTACGTAAATGTACTAACAAAATCAAACAGTGACTGTGCTCCTCCGGGAGGAGAAAGTCTCTTTTTTGTCTGCCCCGTCCCGGATCTCAGATTCAAGCCCGACTGGAGTGACAGCGACAAAATTGTCGACAGTATAATTAGTGATTTCAGCAGCAGGACCGGCATGAACATTAAGAGTAAAATTGCTGTACAGACTGTCTATACCCCAGTTGAATGGGGTGAACAGTTTAATCTATACAAGGGTAGTGCTTTGGGACTGGCTCATGATATGAATCAGATCGGCGGATTCCGTCCAAAAAATTACGATGAAGAATTTAGAAATGTCTTTTATGCCGGAGCATCAACAATACCGGGCACCGGATTGCCTATGGTTATTATCAGCTCTAAATTAGCTGTGGAAAGGATAGTAAAATATGATAGAACTATATGACAAAAATGCCTTTGATTGCAGCCGTATTACCACACATAATTACAGCACCTCATTTTCATTTGGAATAAGGCTGTTCAAAAAAAAGTACCGTCCAGCTATCTACTCCATATACGGATTTGTTCGCTTTGCAGACGAAATAGTGGATACCTTTTACCATCTCGATCAGAAAACTATACTCGACAAAATAACTTATGATACCCGGGATGCCATCGAAAAAAGGTTCAGCTCAAATCCGGTTTTGCACAGTTTCCAGAAAACAGTGCATGAATATGGTCTTGACAGAGAATATATCGAGTCATTCCTTAACAGTATGAGAATGGACCTGACTATTAAAAAATACAGCGATGAGGAGATTGGCGGATATATATATGGTTCGGCTGAAGTAGTGGGATTGATGTGCCTGAAAATATTCTATAAAAACCGCGAAAACGAATTCAATAATTTAATTTATCCCGCACGTAAACTGGGCGAGGCTTTTCAAAAGATCAATTTTTTGAGGGATATGCGGTCTGACTATCTTGAAAAAGGACGGATCTACTTCCCCGGGATCGATCCGCATACTTTCACCTCCGGCCAAAAAAGAGCTGTTGAAAATGATATAGCAAACGACTTTGCCGAAGCACGAAAGGGAATATCGCAACTAAACAGGGAGGTAAAGCTGGGTGTTTATCTTGCATACTGTTACTACCTGGAGTTGCTGAAAATAATTAAAAAGACTACCCCCGGAAAGATAATGAAAAAACGGTACAGGGTATCAAACTTAAACAAGATTGCACTGCTCTTTAAGGCATGGGCACACTACAGGCTGGGTATAATCTGAATTATTATTCATGTCTCTGCCGGCTGAAGATTATTTTTCCATCTGCTCTTTCAGCCATGCGGGCCGGTTTGTTGTGATCCCTTTCACACTAAGGGCTTCCAGACGTTTGGCCTCCTGCGGGTCATCTACTGTCCATGTAAGTACCTCCAGATCATACTTAGTTGCAAGTTCAACTATTGCTTTATCAATAATCTTAAAATGAAGATTGACTCCGGCCAGACCGGCTTCAGAAGCCTCTCTTATCCTCCTTTCAAGACCTGCCTTTTCTGAACTAAGCCAGTAACATCTGTTTCCCGGGAATTCTTTTTTAGTATTATTAATGGTATCCCATCCAAAACTGATGAATACAATTTGATCTGCCTTGCCGCTTTTATCAATGCACTGCCTGAGGTAAGGCAATATTTCGCTGCCGCACTTTATTTCCACGACAAGTATACCGTTTTCCGGAATTGTCTTAATTATTTCAGAAAGGAATGGTATCTTCTCTCCTTTATATTTTTCATCTTTCCACACTCCGGCATCCAGATCCCTCAGAAGCATTGACGGAGTATTTTTTATAACATGATTGGCTTTACTGCTGCATGTCCTCTTTGTGTCTTTATCGTGAATGACCATCACCCGGTGATCCAGCGAGAGATGAACATCAACCTCAACAGCCCCGGCACCCAGTTCCCATGCCAGCCTGGACGCGGATACAGTATTCTCAGGTGCCAGATATGAAGCACCCCTGTGGGCAATAATCAGTGGTTGGGCATTTAATCCCATAACTGTAAATATCATTAAAAATACCAGCAAAAACATAATAGCATATAATTTGAATACCGAAAGATAAAAAGGAAAAAAATATTTTTCAGTAATATTGCAAAAAAATCAGTGATATTAACCGGAATTTTGATGATAAGAACCGGTACGTAAAAATTATCAACAATAAACTCAGCCACCGTTAATGACAAAAAAAAAGATAAAAAAGGATAATACAAACAACGAAAGTACAGCTGCATTTTTATTCAATAAAATGATTGCGGGTATACTCTGCCTTATTTCATTATTGCCTTTTTCTGTTCTGTATTTCATTTCCGATATTCTCTGCATACTTCTTCGGGATGTTTTCAAATACCGAAAAAAAGTCATTCATGGAAATTTGAAATTTGCATTCCCTGAAAAATCAGAAAATGAGATTGACCTTATGATAAGGAAGTTTTACTCTTACCTTTCCGATCTAATGGTTGAAACAATAAAACTCCATACTATAAGTCATGCAGAGCTGGATAAAAGAATAACATTTAAAGGACTGGAACGAGTGGCGGAATATACCGGACAGAACAGAAGTGTAGTTGTTCTGGGTATGCACCATAACAACTGGGAGTGGACCGGTTTTGCACAAACGAAAGTGAGTCATCCGATCCTTTTGGTTTATAATCCGGTACGCGGCAACAAATCATTCGAAAATTTCCTTCTTTACTCAAGGGAGAGGTGGGGTGTGCAGACAGTTCCCATAAATAAATCGGCCCGGCTTATTATTGATTATCATATAAAAGGGATTCCTGCAATACTTTTTCTTGCGGCAGACCAGGCAGCCCCTCCTGGTTCAGGATTCTGGACCACCTTCATGAACAGGGAAGCGCCATTCTTCAGGGGACCGGAAAAGGTTGCAGTAAAAACCAATCAGCCAGTGTTTTTCCTGCACGTTAAAAGGACCGGAAGAGGCCGGTATGAGGCAGATATTTTGGAGTTGTTCGGAAATCCTGAACAGGTAGAAGAGAAAGAAATTATGCTGACATATATAAAGACAATGGAATCCATAATAAGGCAGGAACCTGAATACTACTTATGGTCACACCGCAGATGGAAACACAAAAGACCTGAAAATACTCCCTTAATGAGGTAAATCAAGTCATACATACAGAAACTATAATAAATATAGCAGGGATTGCAGCTACTCAGACGTCAGATACCGTATTATTCCTTGTGCAGCAAGGTATCCTGAATAAATTGCATTGACAACCAGCTTAGCCCCACTCTCTGCATCGCCCGCAGCAAATACTTTATTTACAGAGGTTTGCTTTTGATCATTCACCTTAATATTTCCCCTGTCATCATATTCAACACCCAATAGATCCATAAATTCAGAATGAACCGTATGAACAAATCCGATTGAAAGCAACACCAGGTCTGCATCAATAAATCTTTTTGAATTCTCTGATTCTTTAATCACAATTTTACCGGCTGAGTCCTTATTCCATTCCGCCTCTACCACTTCAACCTGACTGACACTGCTATTTATACCTGTAAATCTTTTGGTGTTAAGTCCCCAAAAACGATTACAACCCTCTTCGTGAGAGCTTGAAGTTCGTAAAATCTGAGGCTGGTATGGCCACGGGTTGTTTTCACTCCTTATTTCAGGCAATTTTGGTAATATTTCAATCTGCGTTACAGATTCTGCCTGCTGCCTTATGGCAGTCCCCACGCAATCAGAACCGGTATCGCCACCCCCGATTATAAGTACCTTTTTACCTTTTGCCGAAAGATTACCAGCCTGTGTTGAAGAATGAGTTGCGACCACTTTATTCTGTCGGGTCAAAAAATCCATTGCAAAATGAATACCATTAAGATCACGGCCTTCAATCTTCAAATCCCGGGGTTGACCTGCCCCTGTTGCAATTAAAATTGCATCGTATTTCAGAAGAAGTTCGTCTATGCCAATATCCAGTCCGACATCAACGTTATTTCTGAATTCAATTCCCTCCTGAACAAAGATATTAAGTCTCCGATCAATTATTCTCTTATTGAGTTTAAAATCCGGAATTCCATATCTGAGTAATCCCCCGGGTGCATCATTTTTCTCAAATACACAGACATTGTGTCCTGCACGATTCAAAATATCTGCAGCTGAAAGTCCGGCAGGTCCAGAACCTATAATTGCAACCTTTTCCCCGGTTCTGAACCGGGGCGGATGAGGTTTTATAAAACCAGCTTCAAAAGCCAACTCTGCAGTAGCACATTCATTTTCACGAATTGTAACCTCCTCATCATGAATTCCCAGGACACATGACCTCTCACATGGCGCCGGACAAACTCTCCCTGTTATTTCGGGAAAACTGTTGGTAGAATGTAATATCTGATATGCTTCCTCTGTATTACTCCGGAAAAGTGCATCCTGCCACTCAGGAATTTTACTGCCTAAAGGACAGCTCCAATGACAAAAAGGAATACCGCAATCCATGCACCGGCTGGCTTGCAGTCTGCGGTCGTATTCATTCAGTGTCTGTTCAACTTCACTAAAATCAAAAATTCGCTCATTTATCGGACGATATCCTGCCTCTTTTCTTGCTATCTTAATAAAACCTGTAGGATCTCCCATATCTTATTTTTCAAATATTATTATACTAATCCGGTAAACTATTCCTGATGAGACGGATCATCTTCAGTCATCAGCAATTTTATCTTCAGTTCCTGAAGTTTACGTTCCTCAATTACTTTCTTATATTCAAATGGAATTACCTTTATAAATTTAGGAAGATATTCTTCCCAATGCGTAAGTATTTCTGATGCAAGAGTACTCTGGGTAAAAAGAAAATGATTATTTACCAGTGTCTGCAACTCTGTGATGTCTGCCCTGTCCTCAACAGGATTCAGATCAACAAGACCTTTATTACAGAAATAATCAAAATTGCATGTCATGTCCAGCACATATGCTATACCTCCGCTCATCCCTGCAGCAAAGTTTCTCCCGGTCCTGCCAAGAACAACCACACGCCCGCCGGTCATATATTCACAACAGTGATCACCCGCGCCCTCCACAACAGTATATGCACCTGAGTTCCTTACACAAAACCGCTCCCCTGCCACACCTCTGATGTATGCTTCTCCTCCGGTTGCCCCGTAAAAGGCGGTATTTCCGATAATAATATTTTCCTCCGGCAGGAATCTGCTACCGGCAGGAGGTATAACAATTATCTTACCTCCCGAAAGCCCCTTACCAATGTAGTCATTTGCATCACCATCAAGTCTGAAGGTAATTCCTTTGGCAAGAAACGCACCAAAACTCTGTCCTGCCGATCCGTGAAAAATACATGTAATTGTTTCATCAGGGAGTCCCTTTTCACCATAATGCTTTGCTATTTCACCCGATAACATTGCACCTACGGCGCGATCGGTATTCATAACCGGCTGCGAAATCCAGACCCTTTCAGATCTCCTTATTGCATTCCGGGCTTCATCAATCAGTCTATAATCTTTATGATTTTTGTCTGCAGAATTATTCAGTTGTATATTACGTATAGCACTATGTTCAGTTATCTCCGGCATATACAGTAATCCTGAGAAATCAATATTTCTCATTTTCGGGTTAGTTATTTCCTTATCTTGCTCAAGTAAATCTGTGCGCCCGATTATATCTTCAAATTTTGTAAATCCCATTTCAGCAAGATGCTCCCTTATTTCACGCGCCAGAAATCTGAAATAATTAATGGTATATTCCGGTTTACCACGGAACCTTTGCCTTAACCTTTCTTCCTGGGTAGCAATTCCTGCAGGGCAGGTATTCATATGACACTTACGCATCATAATGCAACCCAGAGCAACCAGAGGAGCAGTGGCAAATCCAAATTCTTCAGCTCCCAGGCATGCAAGAATAATCACATCCCGGCCTGTTTTTAACTGTCCGTCTACCTGTAATCTCACCCTTCCCCTGAGATTATTCATAACTAGTGTTTGCTGTGTTTCCGATATTCCCAGTTCGACAGGTAATCCGGCATGTTTTATTGAACTGGCAGGACTTGCTCCGGTACCACCTTCCGAACCGGAAATTGTGATAATATCAGCATATGATTTAGCCACTCCTGCAGCAATAGTACCGACACCATCTTCTGCTACTAATTTTACTGATACTCTGGCATCAGGATTTGTAATCTTCAGATCATAGATTAACTGAGCCAGATCCTCAATAGAATATATATCATGGTGAGGTGGTGGTGATATCAGTGTAATTCCGGGAGTAGAATTTCTGGTCTTTGCAATAATTTTATTAACCTTATAACCAGGTAACTGCCCCCCCTCTCCGGGTTTAGCGCCCTGTGCTATTTTAATCTGAAGCTCTTCTGCATTAACCAGATAGTTAATCGTTACTCCAAAACGTCCTGATGCCACCTGCTTTATCTTACTGTTTTTAATAGTCCCAAAACGCTCCGGATCTTCTCCTCCTTCTCCCGTATTACTTCGACCGCCAATTGTATTCATGGTAATCGCAAGAGCTTCATGGGCTTCCTTGCTTATTGAGCCGTATGACATTGCTCCCGTAACAAAACGTTTAATAATATTTTCTTCAGATTCAACCTGATCAATCAATACCGGATTTTTTTTATACTTTAAACAACCGCGAATAAATGCAGGCTTTCTGGTAAGATTGTCGACGATTGCACTAAATTCTTTATACTTATTATAATCATTACTGCGGGTGGCCCATTGCAGTAATCCTATGGATTCAGGATTCCAGGCATGTTTTTCGCCATACTTTCTCCAGGAATAATTTCCTGTGGAATCAAACAGGAAGGGCTCGGATTCAGACTTTGGAAGAAATGCACTGTTATGATCCATAACTGTCTCACTGTATATTTCTTCGAGGCCTGCTCCTCCGATTTTTGCAGCCGTCCCGGAAAAATATCTGGCTGTTAATTCTTTGCTTAAGCCTATTGATTCAAAAATCTGTGCACCGTGATAACTTCTGAGAGTAGAAATTCCCATTTTGGAGATCACCTTAAGCAACCCTTTATCAATGGCTTTAATATAATTTTTACGGGCTTCATTATAATCAAGTGAAATCTTCCCCTCACTAACCATACGGTCAATTGCGGCAAAGGCGAGATAGGGATTAATGACACTTGCTCCATAACCAAGTAAAAGTGCAAAATGATGCACCTCCCTGGGTTCGCCTGTTTCGACAATAATACCCACCTGCATTCTTTTCTTCTTCCTGATAAGATGATGATGTACAGCCGAAACAGCCAGTAAAGATGGTATAGCAGCCTCTTCAGATGTAATAGTACGATCGCTTAGAATTATATAATTCTTTCTTTCATTTACAGCCTGTTCAGCTGAGTCAAGTATTTTTTGCAAAGCAGTTTCAAGTCCCTGCAAACCTTCTTTTACAGGAAAAAGTATCGGAATAATCTTATGAGAGAACATTTCGTCCTTAAGGTCTTTTATTTTCCCCAGATCAGTATTTGTTAAAATCGGACTACGAAATTTAATTAACTTACAGTGTTCAGGTGTTTCCAGTAAAATATTTGAATGTAAAGAACCTATATAATTAGCTAATGCCATTACAAGGTTTTCCCTGATCGGATCTATAGCCGGATTAGTAACCTGCGCAAATGTCTGTCTGAAATAATCAAACAGCCGCTTTGTCTTATCAGAGAAAACTGCCAAAGGAACATCATTACCCATTGAGCTTGTTGGCTCTACTCCATTTTCACTCATAGGTTTAATGAGTTCGTACATATCCTCCCTGGAATAACCAAATGCCCTGGCATATAAATTGAAATTATCAATTTTCGAAGGCACCCGGTGTTTAACAGTAATATTATCCATTATAAGTCTGTTCTCCTTTAACCACATTTGATAAGGATTTCTGTGACTCAACTGATCTTTCACCTCTTTATCAGGGATAATTATTCCCAGTTGAGTATCTGCAAGTAATATTTTCCCCGGATGAAGTCGCCCTTTAGCCTTTATATCCTCCGGCCTGAATGACTGAACCCCGGTTTCTGATCCCATAACTATCAGATCATCATTAGTAATAAGATACCTCGATGGCCGCAGGCCGTTTCTGTCAAGGGTACCCCCAACATATCTGCCATCAGAAAAAATAATCGATGCAGGCCCATCCCATGGTTCCATGATAGTTGAATGATATTCATAAAAGGCTTTAATACTATCAGGAATAGGATTTTTTTCATTAAATGACTCAGGAATCATCATACAAAGGGCATGAGGAATTGAACGCCCGGTCATATGTAAAAATTCAAGTACGTTATCAAAAGCAGCAGAATCAGACTTGCCTGGCTCAATTACAGGTAAAAGCTTTTCTAAATCACTTCCAAACAAATCAGACTTCATAAGAGCCTCGCGGGCCTGCATCCATAACCGGTTGCCCTTTATTGTATTAATTTCTCCGTTATGGGCTACAATTCTGAATGGCTGGGCAAGGTTCCACGAAGGAAAAGTGTTTGTGCTGAAACGCGAATGCACAAGTGCAATAGCGCTTTTAAAATTTTCACTTTTAAAATCCAAAAAATAATCTTTTAACTGCCCCGGAGTAAGCATGCCTTTATATACTATTGTTTTTGCCGAAAAACTCGGTTGATAAAAACTTGACTTATAATGCAAATCCGAATTAATTATCTCTTTCTCAGTCAGTTTCCGGACTATATACAGTTTGCGCTCCAGTTCATCCCTCTCTAATGAGGCCCTTACGAAAACTTGTTTTATCAAAGGTTCACCAGATAAAGCTATTTCTCCAAGTATTGAGCTGTCAACCGGAACATCCCGGTACCCTATAAGATCCAATCTCTCATTTTTAATATGCTTTGTCAATATTTCAAGACATATTTCAGCTTCAGTTTTATCCCTTGGCAAAAAAATCAATCCGGTACCATATTTACCAGGTTCTCCTGTATTAATGCCCAGATCGCGGGAGATAAATTCATGCGGTATCTGAATAAAAATACCAGCTCCGTCTCCTGTCAGATTATCTGCACTTACTGCTCCCCTGTGGTTCATATTACAAAGAACCTCAAAACCTCTTAGCAATATTTCACGCGACAGAACACCTTTGATATGCGCTACGAATCCTATTCCGCAACTATCATGTTCATTGTCAGGATTATACAATCCCTGTTTTTCGGGAAAACTCATGCTGCTGCATTTATAACAAAACCTTTTCAGTTCAACTTTCCAGGTTTATAATTTTCAATAATACAAATATGACAGGAAAATACAAAAATTTATTTCAAAATGATAGCATAGCATGAAAATATATAACACTTAGTGCTTTAATTTGACAATTAATTAACTTTTATCTTTTAATCCAATTCAAATAGCAGTTGTTTGCAGTCAGGACTGTTAATTATTCTGGTAATTAAGCTTACTTCGAAGGGGAATAAATTTTTTATTATAGATATATAGTATATAAATGTCATGAAATCATCCGGATGATTTCATGACATTTCACTAAAAAATGACTTCTTAACCGGGGTATCCGGCAGACTAAAAATTTATGAATATATTTATTTCAGCAGTTCTGTATATGCTTCCTGAATTTTTTCAAATTCAAATTTCTCAATAATTGTCTTCTTCTTCTCTGCAATTTTGTCATTACATAAATTGCCAATACTGCCTTCGTGAGTATGAACTACTTTTTTATCAGGAGCAAAGTGACCCTTCTCAATCATTTCAGCAACTTTTTTATATGCATCCCTGAAAGGAATCCCCTCCAAAACAAGCTTATTAACCTCTTCTACAGAAAAGATATAGTCATACTTCGGATCATCAAGTATATTCCTGTTAATTTCCAGTCGCTCCATAACCATAGCTGCCATTGTCAGACACTCTTCCAGCTCAATAAAAACAGGAATAAAAATCTCTTTGATAATCTGCAGGTCTCTGAAATATCCACTGGGCAAATTATTTATTATTAAAGATATCTGGTTTGGAAGACCCTGTATTTTATTGCACTTAGCCCTAATCAACTCTGCCACGTCGGGATTCTTCTTATGTGGCATAATGCTTGAACCTGTTGTGAATTCCGCCGGCAAACCGATAAAATTAAAATTCTGACTCGAAAATAGACAAATATCAAATGCCATTTTTGAGAGGGTTGCAGCAAGATTAGCCAGTGCAAAGGAGACAATTTTCTCAACTTTTCCCCGGCCCATCTGGGCATAAACAACATTATAATTCATACTCCTGAATCCCAGCAGATCAGTGGTCATCTTCCGGTTCAGGGGAAAAGATGATCCGTATCCTGCAGCAGATCCCAGCGGATTCTGATTGGTAATATTAAATGAACTCAGCAAAAGTTCCAGATCATCTGTCAAACTCTCTGCATAGGAACTGAACCATAAACCAAATGAAGAGGGCATGGCTATCTGTAAATGTGTATAACCGGGCATTAACACCTCCTTGTTCAATTCACTTTTTTCCAAAAGTATATCAGATAATTCAGACACTTTGAAAACAATATCTCTTATCCCGTCACGAATAAAAAGCTTTATGTCGAGCATAACCTGATCATTCCGGGATCGACCGCTGTGAATCTTTTTCCCCAGATCACCCAGCTTTTTAGTCAGCATGAATTCTACCTGGGAATGTATATCCTCTATTCCCTCTTCAATTACCAGTTTTCCATCCTCTGCCAGGTAGTACAGTTTTTTCAACTCTTCAGTCAGCAGCGGCAGCTCTTCACTTTTTATCAGTCCTGCCGACTCCAGCATCTTAATATGTGCTATTGATCCTAAAATATCATATTTGGCAAGGAACAAATCCATCTCTTTGTCCTTTCCTACAGTAAACTTTTCTATCGCTTGATCAGTCGAAATACCTTTTTCCCAAAGCTTCATTCCAATATAACTTTATTAAACAGTTCATAATCCATTTTTCATCAAAGGGTGATTTAAGCTTTTAATCCTGCTAACTTTTCACTCCCGAATTCAATTGGAACCGAAAAAAAACCACCAATTAAAAAAAATTGCTAAAAATCACTTCAATCAGCTAAAATCAAAAAACTCCTTCAATATCCAACAAATATATGGATTTTAGCCTGAAGTTGTCAGACCGCTTACATTTTATAATTAAGGAAAAAATTGCCACATTTGTCAGTTATCCTTTAAAGCGTTACTGATGTTTGAGAACAGAACTATTCTTGCAATATTTTTCATAACAATTCTCCTGATGCTGACATCATATTTTGCAGGACTTCCTGTAGATGTGACCAGGGATGCTGGGAAATATGCAACGGTGGCAAAGGAGATATATGAGAATGGAAATTATATCAACCTGACAATTCACGGAGAACCTTATGACCAGAAGCCTCCCCTGCTTTTCTGGCTGGGAGCAATTGGATTTAAAATTGGGGGAGTATCCGATTTTTGGTTTAAACTCCCGGTTTTACTGCTGGTCTTCCTGGGATTTTATTCAGCGTACAGGTTAGGTAAAAGTCTTTACAATAAAAGAGTGGGTCTGATAACCGCTTTTCTGCTTGCATTTTCACTGATATATTCCCTGTACAGTATGGATATCCATACCGACACCCCTCTGCAGGCATTAGTGACTTTTTCGTTGTGGCAACTGAATGAGTTTATTAAATACCGGAAAAATATTAACTGGATTCTGGGATTTACCGGAGTTGGACTGGCAATGCTTACAAAAGGTCCGTTAGGTGCGGCAATACCAGCATTTGCAGTTGCCGGTCACCTGCTTTTCACGCGGAATTATAAATTTTTTGCCGACTACCGGTGGTATCTGGGAGTTATTCTGGCTTTTTTAGTTGTAAGTCCGGCCCTGATCGGACTATGGAACCAGTTTGGCACGGAGGGTATCCGGTTCTTTTTCTGGGATAACAATTTCGGAAGAATAGCAGGAACTTATGTGCAGTCGACAAATGACCCGGTCTTCTATTTTCACAGCCTGCTTTATCTTTTCCTGCCATGGAGTATTTTGTTTTTCATTATTGCCTTTTATGAATTCAAAACACTCTTAAAAAACAGGTTCAGGGCAGTCGAATACTTCACAGTCACGGGAATATGGATATATTTTATAATCATTAATATCTCCAAAAACCAGTTGCCCAATTACATCTTTATCATTATGCCCCTTATAGCTGTACTTACCGCAAAATGGACCGATATAGCTTTCAGGGAAAACAGAAAATTATTAAGGCTGCTGAATTATGCCCAGTTAATTACGGTCATTCTGCTGTTTACAGCAATGACAGCCATTGCTGTTTATCTTTTCCCGTATCCCTCATGGTTATGGTGGATATTGGCAGTCACCGGACTGGCAGCAGTGATTTTCATCTACCGGAAATCTGAGAGTCAGGAGGTAAAACTTTTTTTGCCTGCCGCAATTGGATTTACGATTCTGGCTCTTCTGCTTAACATGCATGTTTTCCCGTATATGTTCAGTTACCAGGCTCCACCCAAAGCTGCCAGGTACTTCAACGAAAACTCCGAAAAAGGAGATACCCTGTATAATTACCACTATCTGCAGTATGAACTATTCTTTTACAGTAATCCCCAGGCAGTTCAGCTTGGCGGTAATGAATCGGTGAGAACCGTTGCAGGGGAAAAAGGAAGCTGGATCTTCACTGACGCAGAAGGATACAATTTTTTGGAAGATTTAAAAATAAAACCGGATACGATAATTGAATACCGGCATCTTTATCTGAACAGGGGAGGAAAATTCATAAATCCCAAAACGAGAGACAAGGTGTTAAAGCCTATGTACCTGATAAAATATTAAACTATGCCTGACTCTATACTACATAAATATTCGTGGCTGTTTTTGGCATTGCTTTTTTTACTGTTCTCATCACCCGCTTCCCTCGATTATATTTTTTATTTCCCGGATGAAAAATATTATAATGATGCAGTATTGCAGATGATGGATAAAGAGGATTATTTCACACCCTACCAGGCCGATGGCAATGAACGGTTTTTAAAACCAATTGTCACTTACTGGACTTTGACAGGCAGCTTTAAACTATTTGGGGTAAGCAAGCTCTCTTCGCGGATTTTTTTCTGGCTGACCGGTGCCATTATTGTAATAATAACCTTTTTAATGGCAAAATCGCTCACAAAACAATATAAAACAGCCCTTCCGGCTGCTGCTATAGTCGCGGCTAATCCCCTGGTTTTGATGAGTGCGGCAAGATCAATTCCTGACATACTGCTGACAATGTTTCTTACAATTTCGGCATTTGGCTTTTTAAAAATCATCCTCGACGAAATGCCAAAAAAAATATATTTATGGATGGCTTTCCTTGGAGCTGCCATGGCTTTTGAAACAAAAGGATTGCCTGCCGCTGCCTATGCAGGAGTAAGCATTTTGTATATACTTTTTAATCCGTGGAGAAGAAAAAAAATCGGAGCCCTCATTGATCCACTGATCATATTCATTTCAGCAGCAGTTGCATTAAGCTGGTTTTTAATCATGTACCTGGAACATGGTACCGGCTATCTTTCATCTTTTTTTGAAGATCAGACAGGCAGGGCTTCATCCAGGATCACCCTGGCTCTGAAAAATATGCTGCTGGGCATTCTAAACCTGGTTGCATTTACCTTCCCCTGGATTTTAATTTCAGTATCCAATCCAAAAAAAATAAGAAGTTATATTCAATCTGCCGGAGCAGATACAAAGGCATTTTTTGGTTTCATTTTACTGTGGGTGGTAATGACAATATTAATGTCAGGAGCAGTCTTCAAATTCTACGACCGCTATCTTTTGCCGGTTATCCCTCTTGTTGCGCTGTTCTTTGCTTCAATGATAACAAACAGCGAAACAAAATTTCAAAAGAGCTTTCTGAAATTCTTCCTAATCCTGAACATTATCATTTTTACTATTAACCTGTTATGTATCCTCTTCATCCTGACTGACATGGTACTGGTATTGGGAACAATATTAACAGCAGCAATTTTATCAGGCTGGTATGCAGGCTTCTTTAAAAAAATTTCAACAGAAATATCTCTTGCTGTATCAATTATGCTGCTCTATTTCAACGTTATGATAATGCTGTATCCTTTTCTTATGCCCAATGTGGGAGAGCAACTTGTTACCGGCCTGGAAAAAGCAGGGATATCCGGGGAAGATAAAGTATATGTTTACGGGAATATCCGGACTGCCTCAAACATAAGAATTCAAAGTAACGACAGATATAATGTGATCAGCATGGACACTGTATATGTGCTGCCGCAGGAAACCGGCCATTTCATCGTTTTTAGTGAGAAAGAGACAGATTCTCTTAAATTGGACAACTATGAGATCATAACAGGATCAGAGGAATTCTCCCGTATTGTACCCGGAAAATTTCCCGGAGTTTTGAAAGATGTTATTGAAAATATCAAGTCAAACGGAAATACCCACTTCATTGGTTTACCAAAAAATTGAACATATTAATCATCTGAAAAATTGAGAAGAATCATTTATGACGCTTTTTCAGCTCTCTTACAATATCTTCAATACGATATCCCTTATAAGAGAGTAAAACTATAAGATGATACAACAGATCTGCCGATTCATAAATAAAATTCTCATCATCGTTTGTAAGTGCTCCAATTATTGTTTCAACAGCCTCCTCACCAACTTTCTGGGTGATCTTTGCTGCACCCTTTTCAAAAAGTGATGTTGTATAGGAACCTTCAGGCATCTCCGACTTTCTTTTATCAATAAAATCCTGGAGATAACTCAAAAACTGCAGCTCCTGCACTTTGTTATCCTCAAAAAAGCAGGTATCTGCACCGGTATGACATACCGGACCGGAAGGATTCACCATTATCAGCAAAGTATCATCATCGCAATCAATTAAAATCCGCACTACTTCCAGAAAATTTCCCGATTCCTCTCCTTTTATCCACAGCCGTTTTTTTGTCCTGCTGTAAAAGGTAACCCTGCCTGTCTCCACAGTTTTTTTCACAGCCCCGGCATCCATAAATCCCAACATCAGCACTTTTAATGTAGAATTATCCTGAATTACTGCCGGAACAAGGCCGTTCATCTTTTCGAAATTTATCTTATTTATATCCTGAAGAAGATTCATTCAATTGTTTATATTAAAATGTTTATAATCAATTTTTATCTTAACGGATTTTCTCCCTGACAATTTTGCTTGAAACTTAAAAATGTCAGCAAAAAATTACCTTATGAAAAATAATTTACTAAAAATCACACCCTTTAGCTAAAATATACTAAGACTGACGAACAACAATTCCATTCTCTTTAAGATATCTTTTCAATTCGGGGATCGGTATTTCATTATAGTGAAAAATACTTGCAGCCAATCCTGCATCAGCTTTGCCGGTTGTGAAAACCTCGAGAAAATGTTCCTTTTTACCGGCTCCTCCGGATGCTACTACCGGTATCTTTAACATTCCCGACAGTTTGGCCAGTTGTTCGTTTGCAAAACCTTTTTTAGTGCCGTCATGATCCATCGAGGTAAACAGTATTTCCCCGGCACCCCTGCTTTCTGTCTCCTTAGCCCAGGTAAACAGTTCTTTGTCTGTAGAGATCCTTCCGCCATTCACTGTAACAGTCCAGTTACCTCCGGTACTGCTTTTTGCATCTATAGCCACAACTACGAACTGGCTTCCAAAATTTAAAGCTATCTGGTCAATCAGTTCAGGATTACGGACTGCCGAAGAGTTTATTGAAATCTTGTCGGCTCCGGCCTCAAGCAATATCCCCGCATCAGCCAGTTCGCTGATTCCCCCACCCACGGTAAAGGGTATGTTAATATGAAGAGCTATCCGCCTTACAAGGTCTGTAAAAGTCTTCCTGCCCTCATGAGTAGCAGTAATATCAAGGAAAACAAGTTCATCAGCACCTGCGGCAGCATATCTGGCTCCAAGTTCAACCGGGTCTCCTACTTCCCGGATATCCAGAAAATTGATCCCTTTAACGGTTTTCCCGTCACGTATATCAAGGCACGGTATAATTCTTTTTGCAAGCATTTATATATAATATTTTTCAAGCTCTTCCAGGGTAATTTTCCCTTCATAAATAGCTTTGCCTGTAATCACGCCCGGAACGCCCATCTCATCCAGCCTGTAAATATCGTCCATGGAAGCGATTCCGCCGCTGGCGATTATTTCAACGTCAGGTAAAGTTTTAATTATTTCAGAATATAATTCATACGCCGGTCCGGAAAGCATTCCGTCGCGGCTGATGTCGGTTGAAATGACTTTCAAAATTCCTTTGTCATGAAACTCAGCAATAAAATCGATAACAGATATTTCGGTCTCTTCCTGCCAGCCGCTTACCACGATTTTACCCTCTTTGGCATCGGCGCCGAGAATGATTTTTTTCCGTCCGTATTTTTCGAGCCAGTTCAAAAATACTTCAGGTTCTTTTACGGCAATACTGCCGCCGGTAACCATTGCTGCACCTGACTCAAAAGCAATTTGAAGGTCCTCATCCGTTTTCAGTCCGCCGCCAAAATCAATGACTAAATTTGTATTGGAAGATATCTGTTCCAGCACTTTATAGTTTACAATATGCTTAGCTTTTGCGCCGTCCAGATCCACGAGGTGTAATCTTTTCAGACCCGCATCCTCAAACATCCGGGCAACTGCCAGGGGATTTTCGTTATATACGGTTTTGCGGCCGTAATCGCCCTGCGAAAGCCTGACACACTTGCCGTCAATGATATCAATGGCCGGAATGATTTCAATTTTTTTGTTCATCCTCTATTTTTTCCTATACTTTATAGTGCGTCTTCCAAAATCATCTTTATGACTGCCTGGGCAGTAATTTCACGATTGGCTGCCTGTTCAACCACAATGGATGCCGGACTGTCAAGGACTCCGTCGGCAACGACCACATTGCGCCTCACCGGCAGGCAATGCATAAAAAATGCATTATTTGTCAGGGCCATCTTCTCCTCATTAACCGTCCACCCATAATCTTTTGAGAGAATTTGACCATAGCTGTTATATGACGACCAGTTTTTTGCATAAATAAAATCAGCTCCAAAGAATGCCTTCTTCTGATCATACTCCGTTTCAAGTCCGTCGACGAATTCGGGAGAAAGTTCATAACCCTCAGGATGTGTTATGACCAATTCATAATCGGTTTGCCTCATCCATTCAACAAATGAGTTTGCCACTGCCTGGGGCAGAGAATTGGGATGAGGCGCCCAGGTCAGAACAACTTTCGGGCGCTCTTTTTTCTTAAACTCTTCTATGGTCAGAAGGTCGGCAAAACTTTGTAACGGATGTCTTATAGCTCCTTCCATGCTTATTAAAGGAACTCTTGCATACTTAATAAACTGATTAAGTATCTTCTCAGAATAGTCGTCATCCCTGCTTTTCAATCCGGCAAATGCACGGACACCTATCAGGTCGCAGTAATTACTGATTACCGGTATAGCTTCAAGAAGGTGCTCAGGTTTATTGCCATCCATTATCACACCAAGTTCAGACTCAAGCTGCCAGCTGTCTTTATCCACATTGATCACCATAGTATTCATGCCAAGGTTCATAGCTGCTTTCTGCGTGCTCAGTCGTGTACGCAGACTTGGATTAAAAAAAATCAATACCATTGTCTTGTTTTTCCCCAGCTCCTGATAGGCAAACCTGTTCTTCTTTATTTCCATTGCTGTCTTAACAGCCTCTTTGAGATCAGGAATATCTTTTACTGATGCAAATTGTTTCATCTGTTGAAAATTTTGTAATTACTGGTTAACAAACTAATTAAAAATTTGAGAATCCCGTTTTTAATCAGGAGAACCGCTACGCTCTCACATAAACATTTTCAAACAATTTGTTTGAATACGGAATGGCAAATTACCTCTGTACCCTGTCTCCTTTTTCATTATTTAATAACTACTTTGGCCTTACCTGTCCGTCTCCTTCTATGATCCACTTATAGCTTGTCAGCTCTTCCAGAGCCATCGGTCCCCGTGCGTGAAGCTTCTGGGTACTGATACCAATTTCAGCGCCCAGTCCGAATTGTGCCCCGTCGGTAAAAGCAGTTGAAGTATTTGAATAGACTGAAGAGGCATCTATCAGTTTTCTGAAATTTTCAATTCTCTCCTTGTCTTCAGAGATAATGGCCTCACTGTGCTTTGATGAGTACCTGTTGATATGCTCAACAGCTTCATCAAAAGAGTTAACCGTTTTTACAGCCATTTTGAGCGACAGAAACTCTGTACCGAAAGATGCTTCCGTTGCAGGAAGAAGCAATCCTTCAGGATAACTGTCCTTTAATACTTTATACGATTCCGGATCAGCGTAGATAACAACCTTATCTTCCGACAACTTGCCGGTCAGGTCAGGAAGATCTCTGAGCCGGCTGCGGTGTAACACAAGGCAATCGAGAGCATTGCAGACTGAAGGCCTCCGGGTTTTGGCATTATATATAATTTCTCTCCCTTTGCCGGAATTTCCAAACTCATCAAAGTAGGTATGACAAATACCTGCACCCGTTTCAATCACCGGTATAGTCGCATTTTTCCGGACAAAATCGATCAGGCCCTGACTCCCTCGCGGAATAATCAGATCAATATAACCGTGTGCCCTGAGCATTTCATTGGTCTCCTCCCTGCCGGCAGGCAGAAGAGCAACCATATTCTCGTCAATCCCATTGCTTTTAAGTACATCTTTAATTATTGAGACTATTGCCGTATTAGAGTATATAGCATCACTGCCTCCCTTTAAAACAGAAGCATTGCCAGTCTTGAAGCATAACGAGAAGACATCAAAAGTAACGTTGGGACGTGCTTCATAAATTATTCCTATAACGCCAAAAGGAACAGCTATCTTGGTAATTTTCAAGCCATTCGGACGAACAGTGCTTTTCAGCACCTTACCTACCGGACTTGTCAGTCCGGCAACACTCCGAATATCTCCTGCAATGTCTCTGATCCTGTCTGCAGTCAGCTTTAACCTGTCATATTTAGTATCATCCTTATCCATCCGGTCAAGATCCTTTTTATTCTCCTCTAAAATAAAATCAATTTCTTCCTCTGCCCTGCCGGCCAGTTCCAAAAGAACCTTATTAATAGTATCCTCATCAATAAGGTTAAGTTTCCGTGAAGCATTTAATACGCTTTTTAACTGTTGTTCTATCTTCATCATTTTACATTTTAGTGATCTTTTACAGAACAATGCAGATCACAATTTGTTAATATCGTTAATATCCTGCATCCGGTTTTTTCAAGTGCAGGGTCATCTCATTTTATAAGAAAACCTCTCCCGGGGGGACGGGAGAGGGGCTCAGAATTTCTCGAGTTAAGGCATAAAATGGGGAGAAAATTTAGATTAATTATCATTCTGAGCCTTTTTTTTCTTTTCAATATATAAATAGTCATAATGGACTAATGCTTTTTGTCGCTTTGAGAGTTTTTCCGAATCGATCCTGTCTGAATTATACATAGCTTTCCCCAGTCCCAGAAAAGTACCTGATTCATCAAATATTTTCAACAGGTCGCCCTTCCTGAATTCATTATCAACACTTATTACACCCACAGGAAGAAGGCTGACCGCCTTTTCCGAGACAAGAGCATCAGCAGCTCCCCTGTTGATTGTGACTTTCCCTTTTGCAAATTCATCGGAATATGCTATCCATTTTTTTATTCCGCTCGATGCTTTTTTACTTGGTTCAAAATAGGTATGATCGGTAAATCCGCCATTCTTCAAAATATTTACCAGAATATTCTCTTTCATTCCGCTTGCAACATGAACTCCGATTCCCGCTGAAGCAAGTTTTTTTGCAATTCTGAATTTGGTAAGCATTCCACCCCGTCCAAAAGAGGATTGTTCCATAGACATAGATGCTTCTGCCTTTGTCTCATCTATCCTGATCTTTTGGATCAGTTCAGCATCTTTGTTTTTTGGATGAGTATTATAGACTCCTTCCACATTACTGAGAATAATAAGAGCTTCAGAATTAACCATTGAGGCTATCAAACCAGACAGCTCATCATTGTCGGTAAACATCAGTTCGGTAATAGATATTGTATCATTCTCATTTACAATGGGGATTACCCCATTCTCAAGCAATGTGCCAATGCAGTTTTTCATATTGAGATAGTGCCCCCTGCTTGAAAAATTCTCCTTCGTTGTCAACACCTGGGCACAAATCAATCCGTGTTCATGAAAAAAATCAGAATAACGGCTAATGAGTTTAACCTGCCCGAGAGCCGCCCAAAGCTGTCTTTTTGATACCGCGTCAGTCTTTTTGGAAGGCTCCAGCACGGCACGTCCGGCAGCCACTGCACCTGAAGATACCACGATAACCTCCACACCGTTCCTGTGAAGAAATGCAATCTGGTCTACCAGATGTGCAATACGTGCTACATTTAAAGTACCGTCGGAATTTGCCAGCACATTACTGCCTATCTTTACCGTTATTTTCTTGTACCTGAAATCCATATCTATTTTGAGCTATTCTCAATTTTCTCAAAAGATGCAAGTATCCCCTGTATCAGCGCTGAACTGAAACCCTGATGCTCCATCTCATTTAATCCGGTAATTGTTATCCCCCTGGGAGTGGTGACCTTGTCAATCTCCACCTCCGGATGATGATCCTTTTGCATAACCAGTTCACATGCCCCTTTTACTGTCTGGGCAGTAATAAACGCAGCCATTTCACTTTTAAAACCAATCTCTACTCCCCCCTCCATAGATGCTCTGATATATCTCAATGCAAAAGCAATACCACAGGATGACAAAACTGTAGCTGCTGCCATCAGCTCTTCCGGGATTTCAATTGTCTTCCCCAGTGTGTTGAAAAGATCAAACACATACTGCCTTATATTGCCCGGATTGTCTTTATCCGAGATGAAAGTCAGGGATTCACGAATTGAAATTGCAGTATTGGGCATAGTCCTGAAAACGGGAATTCTGCAATCACTCAATCCTGCCAGTTCCTTTATGCCGACACCTGCCACTATAGATATCAGTATCTTGTTATCATTCAATGCGCCTCTTATATCCTGAAATACATTTTCCAGATGAGCAGGTTTCACGGCAATCAGGATAACATCAGATTCCTTAACGGCATTATAATTATCTGCCGCAACATTTACGCCAAGTTTCTTAATCTCATCCAGTAAACTTTCCTGTTTGTCTGACACGAATATATTACCGGGAGAGACAAATTCAGATTTTATTAATCCCTGAATTATTGACCCGCCCATATTTCCGGCGCCGATCACTGCAATTTTTCTATTCTCCATTGGTATTATCTTTAGTTCTGATCCTGTATCTCAATATCCTCAACAATATTCATATAAGCTGCCAAAAATTCATCAGCTCCGGCTTTCCCCAAAACAAGCGGAGGCAACAGCCTGACAATTTTCTTTCCTGAAACACCTGTGAAAATGTGATGATCAAATAACAGCTTATTTCTTAAATCCTTAATCTCAAAAGGGTACTCTATCCCGATCATCAATCCCTTTCCCCGAACCGGGAGACCCGGATTTATCTCTTCCAGCCGGCTTTTAAGATAGGAACCTGTCTGAGCTGCATTTTCCACCAGATCCTCCTCTTTCAGGACATCAAGGACAGCAATAGCCGCCGCACAGGCAAGGTGATTTCCGCCGAATGTAGTGCCAAGCATTCCTGACCGAGGTTTTATATCAGGATTAATGATCATTCCGCCAATCGGGAATCCGTTACCCATTCCCTTTGCCATAGTAATAATATCGGGTTTTATGTCTGAATACTGATGTGCAAAAAATTTTCCTGTTCGTCCGTAGCCCGACTGGATCTCATCAAGTATTAAAAGACATCCATATTGTTTTGTCAATCTCTCCAGGTTCACAAGAAACCGGCTATCAGGAATATTGATGCCTCCAATCCCCTGTATTCCTTCAATAATTATACCCGCAACTTCCCCTGTCTTCAATTCATTCTCCGTTGCTTCAAGATCATTAAATGGTAAAATAACTGCATTCTCAGTTTCATTGAACGGGGCAATAATTCCGGGATTATCAGTTAATGCAACAGCACCTGATGTCCGGCCGTGAAATCCTTTTGTAAAACTTATGATTTTTCTTTTCCCTGTTATAAATGATGCAAGCTTAATCGCATTTTCATTTGCCTCAGCACCTGAATTACATAAAAATAGCTGATAATCAGGGTAGCCCGATAAATCACCCAGCTTCAGGGCTAACTCCTCCTGAAGAGGATTTATAACTGAATTGCTGTAAAAACCTATTTTCTGCAACTGTCCGGTAATTTTTGATACATAGTGCGGGTGGGTATGACCGATAGAAATAACTGCATGTCCCCCATAGAGATCGAGATATTTAGTCCCATGATCATCCCAGACATAGCATCCCTTTGCTTTGGCAGGGGTTATATTAAACAGTGAATATACTTTAAACAGCTCCATAATAAAAAAATTTATCCTGTATAAAAATCAAAATGCAACCGGCTTTAATTTTAATCCTTCTGTCTCTTCCAGTCCAAACATCAGGTTCATATTCTGGACAGCCTGACCGGAAGCTCCTTTTATAAGATTATCAGTTAAACTGATTACAAATAGTTTATTATCATGTTTTTCAAGGTATAGAATGACTTTATTGGTATTTATCACCTGCTTAAGTGAAGGATTATCTTCTGATATTACTACAAACGGATGGTTCAGGTAATAGTTTCTGTAAATTTCCTTTGCATCTTCCGCAGAACCATCAAAGTGTGTATAGGCAGTCACGAAAATCCCTCTTGTGAAATTTCCCCTGACAGGTACAAAGTTTAAACCGGCTGATAATTCCGGCTGGAGTAATTTCAGACTTTGCACTATCTCTGCTTCATGCTGGTGACTGAAAATCTTATATGCTGATATATTATTGTTACGCCAGCTGAAGTGTGATGTTTCGGTCGGCTTCTGCCCCGCCCCCGTAGATCCTGTTATCGCATGTACATGCAGGTCTGCTGTTATCAACTTATTGAAAGCCAAAGGAAGCAATGCCAACTGAATACCTGTGGCAAAACAGCCCGGATTAGCTATTCTGAGAGCACTTTTTATCTCATCCCGGTTCAGCTCGGGTAATCCGTAAACAAAATTATTTCCATTCCTTTTAAGCCTGTAGTCATGACTAAGGTCGACTATCCGCACATTATCCGGAATTTCGTTATTTTCAATGAACTCCTTTGATTTGCCATGGCCCATGCATAAAAAAATAACATCAGCTTCAACCGGTTCAGCGTCCCCGGAGAAACGAAGATCTGTCTCCCCCAGCAAATCGGCATGAACATCCGAAATATAATTTCCGGCATTACTTGTGCTCTGAACATATGAGACTCTTACATCTTTATGATTCAGCAAAATCCTCAGTAATTCTCCCGCAGTATAACCTGCACCTCCAATAACTCCTGCTTTTATCATTCTGATATTAACTTTAACTGATGTTAACTTATTAATTAACAGTTTTGAAATACTTTTATTTTTTATTCACCGAATAATATACTTTCAGATGATTTGCCAAAATTTTTGTAAATCCTTTAACATCATCAGCCGACCATCCTTTTACTGTTTCACCGTAATCCCCGAATCCCGAATCCATAAGATCATGATCAGATTCAACTCCCTGCATTTGAAAGTGATAAGGCATAAGTTTCACAAACACGCTGCCGGTAACATTTTGCTGTGTATCTTCCAGAAAAGTCTCAATATTTCTCATCACAGGTTCATGATACATAGCTTCATGAAGAAACATGCCATACCAGTTTGAAAGCTGCTCTTTCCAGTAAATCTGCCATTTTGTAAGGGTATGCTTCTCAAGGAGATGATGAGCTTTGATTATCAATAACGGTGCGGCAGCCTGGAATCCTACCCTGCCCTTTATGCCGATAATGGTATCTCCTACATGAATATCACGGCCTATGGCATATTTTGATGCTATTGCTTCAAGAGCCTGAATTGCTGCGGGACCATTTGCAAACTCTGACCCGTCAAGGGATTTAAACTCACCATTCTCAAAACCGAGTTTCACTATCTTTTCATCTTTTTCAACCAGCTTTGAAGGGAATGCACCGTCAGGTAATCCTTTATTTGATGTCAGTGTCTCCCTGCCTCCCACACTGGTACCCCAGATACCCTGGTTAATTGAATACTGCATCTTCTCATAGTTATCTTCAATTCCATGTTTTTTCAGGAAGGCAATCTCCTCATCTCTGCTTAACATCAGGTCACGTATAGGGGTTATAATCTCTATTTCCGGAGCTAACACCTGAAATGTCAGGTCAAAACGAACCTGATCATTACCTGCCCCTGTGCTTCCGTGAGCAATATATGCAGCTCCGATCTTTTTAGCATACTCTATTGTTGCTATTGCCTGAAAAACACGCTCAGAACTTACCGAAACAGGATAAGTGTTATTTCGCAACACATTACCATATACCATATATCTGATACACTTACTGTAATACTCTTCCGTAATATCTATGGTAACGTGTTTTTCAGCTCCTAAGCGGTAAGCCCTCTCTTCTATGGCTTTTAATTCAAACTCTGAGAATCCTCCCGTATTGGCAATTGCCGTATATACCTGAAAGCCCTTCTCCTTCTTCAGATACTTAACACAAAATGAGGTATCAAGACCTCCGCTAAATGCTAAAACCAACTTTTTGTTCATAATAATTACTTTAAAAAAAGAGTAACTTCTGTACCTGGGGAATTATATTCAATACTATTTATTTACAAAATTGAATTTTTACAGCTTTTATTATTGATTAAGGGCATTCAGTTACTCTTTTGTCATTTACTCTTTTCAATGCTCTGTTTCTTAAATCCGTTTGTAATTTTCAGTTTCTGTATTACGTCCATAAGGCTCCTTTTGCGGATACCATTAAGATTTTTTGAAGATTTTTCCCATGCCGGATCATACAGCATGGCAGTACAAAGACACCTGCTTCTGCCCATCCGGGTCAATATGTCATAATTTACGCACCCTTTACAACCGTTCCAGAAAAGATCATCATCAGTAAGTTCTGAAAATGTAACAGGCCGGTAACCCAGTTCATGATTGATCTTCATGACTGCCAGTCCGGTAGTCAGACCAAAAATCTTGGCATCCGGAAATTTGGTTCTCGATAACTGAAACGCCTTCCGCTTTATCTCTTTAGCCAGTCCCATGCCCCTGTATTCAGGGACTACGATCAATCCTGAATTGGCAACAAAATTTTTGTTTCCAAAGGTCTCTATATAGCAAAATCCTGCAAATTTATATCCGTCAAGTGCAATAATCGCCTTCCCTTCATTCATCTTTGCAGCAAGATATTCATGCGAACGTCTTGCTATTCCGGTTCCCCGCTGCTTGGAAGCTATGTCGATGGTATCATTTATCTCATCTACATATTTAATATGTTCGCTCCCTGCAACAAGCACTTTTATTTTTTTATTTGTTTCCATCATTCCTGCAATTTGTTTTTCAACTTTGGCATTATTGATATCAAAGCATTTAAAAGATCATTTTGCGTTGTTCCTTCCCTCCTGACAATCAATATCGTATCATCACCGGCGATAGTTCCCAGGATCTCATATTGGCTCCCGCTGTCAATTATCGCCGCAATACTGCTTGCATAGCCCGGAAGGGTCTTCATGACAGCAATGCTGCCCGAAAATTGCAATCCCCTGAAACCGTCTGCCAGAAAACTATCGCTTGAAAGTACCGGTTTACCAATTACCTGCTCATTATCTGAAATAACATAAACATAACCTTTAACCTGATGTGGTATTTTTGCAACCTGCAAATATTTTAAATCACGCGACAGAGTGGCCTGGGTTAAATTATAACCCTTCCTCTGAAGTTCAGCCAGCAGCTCCTCCTGACTGTGTATATTCCCCCTGGAAATAATTTTTTTTATCTCTGCATGCCGCAGTAACCGGTTCTTCATTTTGAATAATTATTCAATATTCATTGCAAAATTATACATTTTAATGCAAAAACAAATTATAAATCAAAAAATATTTATAATTTTGGCCCGGTTTTTAATATCAATTTGATATAAACAAATATGCGAAAGAGATCATATATAATAATCAAGTTAAGAAATGCGCTTTAGCCTTCATGGTAAAAACGCATTTTTTTTATAAACGGTTAAAATGTTACAGACAAAACAGGTAAAGCTAACACTGGAAGACGGGTCAGTCTTTACGGGAAAATCATTTGGCAGTGAATTATCAGTTGCCGGAGAGGTAGTATTCTACACTGCAATGACAGGATATCCTGAAAGTCTGACCGATCCCTCCTACACCGGTCAGATTCTGGTTTCTACATATCCGATGATAGGAAATTACGGTGTTCCCTCGGAAACGACAAAAGACGGGATACATAAGTTTTTTGAATCAAATAAACTCCATATCAGAGGATTAGTAATTGCTGACTACTCTTTTGAATTCAGTCACTGGAATGCAGAGAAAAGCCTCTCCGACTGGCTGAGAGAGTATAAGGTTCCCGGACTTTTTGATATTGACACCCGTGCATTGACAAAGATCTTACGGGAAAAAGGATCCATGCTTGGAAAGATTGAATTTGAAGATGAAAAGATAGATTTTTATGATCCAAATAAGGAAAACCTTGTGGCTGTGGCAAGCTGTAAAGAGAGAGAAATATACGGGAACGGAGATTACAGGATAGTATTAATCGACTGCGGGGTAAAAAATAATATTATCCGGTGTCTGCTCAAGCGTGGTGCCACAGTTATCCGTGTTCCCTGGGATTATGATTTTTCAGAAGAAGAGTATGACGGTGTTTTCATCTCAAACGGACCGGGGGATCCTGCCATGTGTGTTGAAACTGTATCAAATATCCGGAAAATAATAAGTGATGATAAGCCGGTCATGGGAATATGCCTTGGCAACCAGCTTCTGGCCCGTGCAGCAGGAGCAGAGACCTATAAATTAAAATTCGGTCACCGCAGTCACAACCAGCCGGTTTTGCTAAATGGCTCCGAAAGATGTTTTATAACTTCACAAAACCATGGATACGCAGTTGCCACAGAAACACTGCCGGCCGACTGGGAGCCTCTGTTTACCAATGTAAATGACAACACTAACGAAGGAATCAGACACAGGTCAAAGCCTTTCTTTTCGACTCAGTTTCATCCTGAAGCATCAAGCGGACCAACTGATACAGAGTTCCTGTTTGATGATTTTATAAAAAACATCAGGGATTATACAGAGATAAATAAAAAATACTGAAAAATATACAATGATAAGTACCAGGATAAAAAAAGCTGTAGTCCTCGGATCAGGGGCATTAAAAATCGGCGAGGCCGGAGAGTTCGACTATTCAGGTTCACAGGCACTTAAAGCACTTAAGGAGGAAGGTATTGAAACAGTCCTCATCAATCCCAACATTGCCACCATACAAACATCTGAAGAGATAGCTGACAAAATATATTTTCTTCCCGTGACTCCCTTCTTTGTCGAAGAGGTCATTAAGAAAGAGAAACCACAGGGAATACTGCTGGCATTCGGGGGCCAGACTGCCCTCAATTGCGGGGTGGCTCTTTTTGAATCGGGAGTTCTTGAAAAATATAATGTTGAAGTAGTAGGCACTCCTGTACAATCAATTATAGATACAGAGGACAGGGATATCTTTGCAAAGATGCTTGGAGAAATAGAAGTTAAAACCCCGCAGAGCATCGCTGCATTAAACCTTACTGAGGCAAAAGAAGCAGCCAAAAAGATCGGATTCCCGATTATTATCAGGGCAGCTTATGCCCTGGGCGGACTCGGAAGCGGATTTTGCGAAAATGATGCTGAACTTGAATCACTTGCATCAAAAGCTTTCTCCTATTCACCCCAGATTCTAGTGGAGGAATCAATAAAAGGCTGGAAAGAGGTGGAGTATGAAGTTATGCGCGACAGGTTCGATAACTGTATCACTGTCTGTAATATGGAAAATTTCGATCCTCTCGGCATCCATACCGGAGAGAGTATTGTAGTCGCTCCGTCACAGACCCTTTCCAACACAGAGTATCATAAGCTCAGGGCTATCTCCATAAAAATAATCCGCAGAGTCGGGGTAATTGGCGAGTGTAATGTTCAGTTTGCCCTCGATCCGGATTCAGAAGATTACAGGGTAATTGAGGTCAATGCCCGGCTTTCACGTTCGTCTGCTCTGGCATCAAAAGCCACCGGATACCCTCTTGCTTTTGTTGCAGCAAAACTCGGACTGGGATATGGATTACACGAACTTAAAAACTCTGTCACCAAAGTTACAACTGCTGCCTTTGAGCCTGCCCTCGACTATTGTGTAGTAAAAATTCCCAGATGGGACATGAATAAATTTACAGGTGTTTCTAAAAATATCGGCAGCTCAATGAAGAGTGTGGGAGAGATAATGGCCATAGGCAGGACATTCGAAGAGGCCATTCAAAAAGGGCTGAGGATGACAGGCCTGGGAATGCACGGATTTGTCGGGAATAAGTATAAGATAAATGAAGAAGAGATAGAATCAGAGCTGGAGAATCCGACAGACCGGAGAATATTTGCAATTGCTGAAGCTTTTAACAGGGACTACTCTATCGACCATATTCACAGTAAATCGAAGATTGACCGCTGGTTTCTTTACCGGCTGAAAAATATATTCAACCTGAAAAAAGAGTTGAAAAAAATCAAAGATATTGAAGCCCTCCCGGATAATCTTCTGAAGCTGACAAAACAGGCCGGATTCTCAGATTTCCAGATAGCAAGAATAATCTTCGACAGTCCGAATGAACGTATAAATGAGGATTTACTGAAAGTCAGGGCCCACAGAAAATCCAGAGGAATAGTGCCCGTGGTCAAACAGATTGACACACTTGCAGGTGAGTATCCTGCTATGACCAACTATCTTTATATGACTTACAATGGCCGGGAGCATGATATTGAATTTGATACCGGCAATAATTCAGTAATAGTTTTAGGATCGGGAGCATACCGGATAGGAAGTTCGGTGGAGTTCGACTGGTGCAGTGTAAATGCCATTAATACAATAAGAAAAGAGGGATTTCGTGCAATTATGATCAATTATAATCCGGAGACAGTCAGCACGGATTATGACACATGCGACAGGTTATACTTCGATGAACTCAGTTTTGAGAGGGTCATGGACATAATCGAACTGGAAAATCCTTACGGTACCATCATATCCATGGGTGGACAGATTCCCAATAATCTGGCAATGAAATTGTATAATCAGAATGTCCGGATACTGGGAACATCTCCGGTTTATATTGACAATGCAGAAGACCGGGAAAAATTCTCTTCTCTTCTCGACAGACTGAATATTGATCAGCCCAGATGGGCAAGATTAACAACAAATGATGAAATTGACAACTTCATAGGTACAGTCGGTTACCCTGCCCTGATACGACCGTCATATGTACTTTCGGGAGCGGCAATGAATGTAGTTTCCAACTCTGATGAACTGGTACATTTCCTTGAAATGGCTGCCAATGTTTCTAAAGAACATCCGGTGGTGGTCTCGGAGTTTATCGAAGAGGCAAAAGAGATTGAGATAGATGCAGTAGCTCAGGAAGGGGAGATAATAGCATATGCAATTTCAGAGCACGTTGAGTTTGCAGGAGTCCATTCAGGTGATGCAACAATAGTATTTCCCCCTCAGAAATTATATGTAGAGACAATCCGCCGGATTAAAAAAATTGCCAGGCAGATTGCCAAAGCACTTGAAATTACCGGGCCGTTTAACATGCAGTTCCTGGCAAAAGATAATGATATTAAAGTAATCGAATGTAACCTGAGGGCATCGCGAAGCTTCCCCTTTGTATCGAAAGTGATGAAAATAAATATGATAGATATTGCCACAAAAGTCATGCTTGGTATTCCTGTCAAAAAGCCTGACAAATCACTTTTCGAACTCGACTATGTCGGGGTAAAAGCTCCACAGTTCTCTTTTTCCAGACTGCTAAACGCAGATCCGGTTCTCGGGGTGGATATGGCATCGACAGGAGAGGTAGGCTGCATAGGAGAAACATTTTATGAGGCAATACTGAAGTCAATGCTCTCTGTCGGTTACAGGATACCCGGGAAGAATGTCCTCTTCTCTTCCGGACCCTCCCGTTCAAAAGTGGAGCTGTTAAGCAGCGCCAGGCTGCTGTTGGGAAAAGGATATAACCTGTTTGCAACAGAAGGAACCCACCGTTTCTTTCTTGACAACGGGATAAGCAACACCCTGCTTCACTGGCCTGACGAAGAAGACCGACAGCCTAATACCATACAGTATATAAAAGAGAAGAAGATTGACCTGGTAATAAATATTCCGAAAAACTATACCAGAAGAGAGCTGGCAAACGGATATAAAATCAGAAGAAATGCAATTGATTATAATGTGCCGCTAATAACAAATTCAAGGGTTGCAAGTGCTTTTATTTATGCTGTATGCAAATATAATTTATCTGATATGAGTATTAAGAGCTGGGATCAGTATTAATCCCGGCATCTGTTTGAATCAAAATGATAAAGGTAAAAGACAAAAGATTGAAATTTTAAAATAATTAATTCAGGATTACGGCAAGTTGCCAGGTTATAAACCTGTACGATATCTCCCTGCTTAATATGGTTGCCGGCTCAAACAGACGGACATTAACCCTCCATACGTCATTCTTTTCCCGATCTTCGGTCAGTTTTCTGTTTTGTCTCTTATCTGAAAAATTCATGTTCTTTAATTTCAAATGAATAGATAAATTGTATAAACACAAATTATAACAAAAAAAATGCCAAAACTGATAACTCTTATCTACCGGGAAGTCACTGCAAGAGGTTGATCCACTTTAGTCTTTAACAGTGAAATTTCCAGAACATCCTTTACTGTGTTAACAAAATGAAACTTCAATCCTTTTATGTACTCTTCCTTAATATCCTCAAGATTCTTTTTATTCTCTTCCGAAAGGATAATCTCAGAGATACCGGCCCGTTTGGCGGCGAGTATTTTTTCCTTTATACCTCCCACCGGAAGAACCTTTCCCCTGAGTGTTATCTCTCCTGTCATAGCCAGATTTCTTCTGACTTTTCGCTGCGTAAAAGCCGAAGCCAGTGATGTAACCATGGTTACTCCCGCCGACGGTCCATCTTTGGGTATAGCCCCCTCGGGAACGTGTATATGGACATTCCAGTGCGAGAACAGTTCAGGATCAAGATCCAGTTCACCGGCATGAGATTTCAGGTACTCATGAGCAAGTATTGCCGACTCCTTCATCACTTCACCCAGATTTCCGGTCAGTGTAAGATTACCTTTCCCTTTACTCAGGCTGGTCTCAATAAAAAGAATCTCTCCCCCTGCGGCAGTCCATGCAAGTCCGGTAACAACACCTGCAAATTCATTACCCTGGTATTTCTCTTTAGTATATTCAGGCACTCCCAGGTATTCACGAATATCTGCTGTTGTAAGTTTTTTATTATAAGGCTCCTCAAAAGCAATTTTTTTTGCAGTTCTCCGGATGACCCTGGCAATCTTTTTATTTAATTCTCTCACGCCCGACTCCCTTGTATAGCTGTCGATGATCAGACCGATAATTTTTTTCGGGAAAATAACATCACCTTTTTTAAGTCCGTGATCTTCAAGCTGGCGGGGAATCAGGTGCCGTTTGGCAATTTCAATTTTCTCTTCAACCAGGTAACCGCTCATTTCAATCAGTTCCAGTCTGTCGAGCAGAGGCGGTGCAATAGTATTGAGGGTATTGGCCGTGGTCACAAACATAACCCTGGACAGGTCATAGTCAAGTTCCACATAATTGTCGTGAAATTCAGCATTCTGCTCGGGATCTAACACCTCAAGCAGTGCAGAAGCAGGATCCCCGTGAAAATGCTTTGAAACCTTATCAATCTCATCAAGAATAAAAACCGGATTTGAAGATTTTGCCTTTTTAATATTTTGAATGATCCTTCCTGGCATCGCACCTATATAGGTTTTACGGTGTCCTCTTATCTCAGCCTCATCGCCAACACCTCCCAGACTCATTCTTACATATTTCCGGTTTAATGCCCGGGCAATGGATTTGCCGAGCGATGTTTTTCCAACACCGGGAGGTCCGTAAAGACAGAGAATGGGAGACTTCATATCTTTCTTTAGCTTCAGGACTGCCAGATGCTCCAGGATACGCTCCTTTACTTTCTCCAGACCGTAATGATCTTCATCTAGCACCTTGCCTGCATTCTTAAGGTCAAAATTGTCGGTTGTATACTCATTCCAGGGAAGATCAGCGAGAGTCTGGCAATATGAGAACTGGACTGAATACTCCCCTGCAGCAGGATTCAGCCTGTGCAGCTTCTCCACCTCCTTCTCGTAATAACGGGCAACATCTTTGCTCCACTTTTTATCTTTACCCCTCTTCTTCAGCTCATTGATCTCCTGTTCAACAGGATTGCCTCCCAGCTCATCCTGAATCGTCTTCATCTGCTGGTTAAGCATAAACTCACGCTGCTGACGATCCATATCAGTTCTTACCTTCTTCTGGATATCCTGCTTCAGTTCAAGCATCTGCACCTCTTTAACAAGGTAACTGATCGCCTGTATTCCCCTCTCCTTAAGACTTTCAATCTCAAGCAGATTTTGCTTTTTCTCTACGTCAATGTCAGTATTTGAACAGATAAAGTTTATCAGGAATGTCGAATTCTCAATATTTTTTACTGCAAAGGTAGCCTCAGGAGGCACATTTGCCGAGAACTGGGCAATTTTAATCGACAGATCTTTTAATGACCCTACAATGGCATTGAACTCGGTGTCGTCAGCAGGAGTGATATCGTTCAAAGGCTTAACAACTGCTTTGTAATAGGGCTCTTTTGCAACATACTCACTTACCTGAAACCTTCTTTTACCCTGAATGATAACAGAAGTTGATCCGTCGGGCATTTCCAGGATTTTTAAGATTTCGGCTACCGTGCCAACAGTAAACAGCTCATCTGACGAAGGATCATCAGTTGTATAATCCTTCTGTGCAACTGTGCCCAGCAGCCTGCTGCCCTGATAAACATCTTTTATAAGTCTCAGTGATTTCTTTCGTCCCACTTTTATCGGCAGAACAACGCCGGGAAAAAGAACTGTATTTCGTAAAGGTAAAACCGGTAAAATGTCCGGAACATCAGTACTTTTAAGTTCGTTGTCATCTCCGTCGGCTATAATTGGAAGAAAATCGGGTTCATCGTTTACCATTCCACTTAAAAATATATCTTGAAATCCTGAATTTTTTCTGTTACCCATCTTCTTGTAATAATTTGTGACAATATGTCTGAATCAACCTTTCTGCAAGGCAAGCTTCCTATATATCAATAGTCGTGCCAATCAAGAAAACGAATAAAACAGAGAGAAGTTCAATTTTTTCTGACAGACTGTAATAAAAAAAAGCCCCGGATTAACGGAGCTTGCTGACATTTCTGTAAAATCTTTACCTTTTCCTCTTTTCCATATGTTTTCCGTAACGACTCATAAACTTATCGACCCTTCCTGCTGTGTCAACCAATTTTACCTTACCGGTATAAAAGGGGTGAGAAGTATTGGAAATTTCAAGTTTGCAAAGAGGATATTCCACACCGTCAACCTCCACAGTTTCTTTTGTCTCTACAGTTGAACCTGTAATAAAAGTATGACCGTTAGACATATCTTTGAATGCTACCAGTCTGTAATTTTCCGGATGAATACCTTTTTTCATATTTATTTATTTTAAAATGGTTGTATTTTAATACTACAATCCATTAACTATTTTCAATTAAGGGCTGCAAATATAATCATTCAATTCAATATTGCAAAATAAATAAAATGTGAGTTCTGAAAAGGGTGTACAGCACCGGTTCAGTCACTTTAAAATGATTTATTTATCTGATTTTTAATATATTTTAAAAAAACATTAATTCGGTTTCACTTTTTACAGCAGAAGCAATTAATATCCTGACAAATTTAAATTATTCCTGAGCACCATCCTGTGATATTACCGGGGCCCTTACGAAAGGTTTATTCCTGTCGAAGAGATACCTCATCGTATAGTGGGTTTTAGTCCGTTTCCCGCCCACCGACTCATACAGCGAAACAATTTTAGGATTAAAATCTCCCGCCCATGAGAGTTCCATCTCTCTGTACCACCTCTTCTTATACATTACCGGCCTGAGATGCCAGAAGATGGCAGCATCTATTCCCGACCGCTGGAATTTAGGTACAATTCCAATAATCAGACTTCTGGTGCGTGTCATGGTTTTTCTCCATTTCAGCCACAAGACTTTAGGAAAATTGAGCAGAGTAATCCTGCCGTTCAGTCTGGCAAGGATCTGATTGAAATCGGGCACCATCACAAACAGAGCTATAGGTTCATCATTATAATAAGCAAACCAGACGAAATCCTCTTCAATTAAAAATCTGGCGCTTTTAATAAAATTTGTAAGTTCATCTCTGTCAATAGGTTTAAAATGCTTATGAAATCTCCACGCATTGTCGTACACCTTCGCAAAATCATCAATAAATTTATCTTTCTCTTTCCATGAAAAATGTCTGAAACTGAAATGTGGCTTTTTGGCAACCCACTCCGCAACCTTCCAAAAACGGTCGGGAAGCTCGGGCAAAGTGGTATCGAGATGATAACTATACTGTTTGAAGTATATTTTAAATCCGTAGTTTTCAAAAAGCTTTAAGTAATAAGGCGGATTATAAGGCATTCCGAATCCCTGAGGCATAAAACCGTCAACCAAAAGGCCCCAGTTCATATAGTTTTCACCAAAATTTACAGGTCCGTCCATTGCCTCCATACCCCTTGCTTTAAGCCAGTCGCGGGCAGCATCGAATAACATGTTTGCGGCATCCTGATCATCAATGCATTCAAAAAAGCCGCAACCTCCCGTAGGCTGATCATAAACAGTTGCTTTATCAAGGTTGTAAAAGACAGCTATCCTGCCAATATAATTATTCAGATCATCTTTCAGGATAAACCGGACAGCATCACCATTTTTAAATGAAGGATTGGCAGATTTGTCGAAAACACTCTCAACCATGCCTTCCGGAGGACAGATCCAGACAGGGTCGTTCTTATAGATCAAATGGGGAATCCGGTGAAAAATTTTACGTGTCTCCTTATTATTTACTTCAAGCAGTTTCATGTTTTGGTTTATTTGAAGCAAATTAATACATAATATTCAATTTTCCATCATAATCATTTAATAATCGGGGCCCGTTTGAACTCTTTTTCCCGGTCAAACAGATACCTTAATGTTAAATGAGTCAATGTCTGCTTAGCTCCAAAAGATTTAAACAGGGCTGTCATCTTAGGATTAAAATCGCCTACCCAACTCATTTCCATATCTTTATACCAGGGCTTACGCAGCATGACCTGCTTAAGCTGGTAAAAAATTCCCGACTCAATTCCAAGTCGCTGAAACTTCGGAACCACTCCCAAAACTATTACCCTGCATCGCGATATTGTATTGGTCTTTTTATACCAGAGCATCTTCAGAATATTTATCCAGGTCATTTTACCTGAACCCAGCTTATGAATAATCTGGTTAAGGTCAGGTAACATCATAAAAAAAGCAATTGGCTCATCATTGTGATAGACATACCAGATAAACTCTTCTTCAAGAATGAACCTGGCATCGGCAATCAATTTTTCCAACTCTTCATATCTGGCCGGTTTATAATTACTGTGATTACTCCATGCAAGATCATGTATCCGTATGAAGTCATTAATAAATCTGTCCTGATCTTTAAAGGTGAAATGCCTGTAGCTGTATCCCGGCTTTTGGGAGACCCATTCAGCTATTTTCCAGAATCGTTCCGGCAGATCAGGATAGGTGATATCCAAAGCGTAGCTGTACTGCTCATAATAAGTCTGAAAACCATACTCTTCAAATAATTTCCTGTAATATGGGGGATTATACTGCATTCCGAACGACTGCTGCTGAAATCCCTCTGCCAGGAGACCCCAGTAAAAAAAATTTTCACCGAAATTGACAGGCCCGTCCATCGCCTCCATATTGTTCTCTTCCAGCCAGCCCTTTGCAGTGTCAAAAAGTAAAAAGGCTGCTTCCGTGTCATTTTCACATTCAAAAAAACCTATGCATCCGGTCGGCTGATCATTAGTTTCATAATAACTGGTGTCAAAGAATGCAGCAATACGTCCGATGCATGCCCCGTCTCTTTTTACTATCCACCTGCGTGCATCTCCCGAATCAAATTTTGCATTTGATGACGGATTAAAAATATTCTCAATTAAAGGACGTAATAAGGGAACATAGTTACGGTCATTTTTATAAATCCTTCCGGGTAAATTATGAAATTCATCAACCAGTCTTTTCCCGGCAACCTCTGTAATTTCCATAAAAACTATTTTAAAAAAGCCTAAATTAACAATTTCAGAAAAAAATCAATCATTTTTTAAGTCCTGCCCGCTGATTATACTCTTTAACCAATACAGAAACAGATCTCCTCAATTTTTTTTCATACACAGTCAGAATTATTTACTTTTGCAGTTTGAATTTAAATATACGAATAATGGCACAAAAACCTTCGATCCCAAAAGGAACACGTGACTTTTATCCTGAACAGGTAGTAAGAAGAGATTTTATTTTCAATACTATTAAAGATGTATTCCGCTTATATGGTTTTCAACCCATTGAAACACCTGCAATGGAAGAACTTGCAACTCTTACCGGCAAATACGGGGAAGAAGGGGATAAACTGCTGTTCAGAATTCTCAATTCGGGCGACTATCTCTCAAAGATTCCTGAAAAGCTTCTTAAGGAAAAAGACTCCGGTAAACTTGCACAGAAAATCACGGAAAAAGGATTACGGTATGACCTTACCGTACCATTTGCCAGGTTTGTCGCCCAGTACAGAAATGACATAGTCTTCCCGTTCAGGCGATACCAGATCCAGCCCGTATGGAGAGCCGACAGGCCCCAGAAAGGCCGCTACCGCGAATTCTACCAGTGTGATGCGGACATTATCGGGAGCGACAATCTGCTCAATGAGGCAGAACTGATTCAGTTAACAGATGAAGTTTTCAGACGTCTGAAGATTGATGTTGTAATCAAAATAAACAATCGTAAAATATTGGCAGGAATGGCAGAAACAGTTGGTGAGTTTGATAAAATAACCGATATAACTGTTGCCATTGACAAGCTTGAAAAAATCGGACTTCAAAAAGTTAATGAGGAGCTGGCAGAAAAGGGCGTATCCCGGGAAGCAATAAAAAAATTACAGCCTCTTTTAAAGCTGGAGGGTGACAAAAAAAGTAAGATCGCCAGGCTGGAGAGTATATTTGGAAAGTCTGACATTGGACAAAAAGGGGTAGAAGAGTTAAAATTACTTACCTGTTATTTAGAAAAGATGAGTCTGGAATCGGAATGGGAAATCGACCTTACCCTGGCTCGCGGACTCAACTACTATACAGGAGCAATTATTGAGGTAAAAGCAACCGACACTGACATGGGCAGTATATGCGGAGGAGGGAGATATGACAATCTTACAGGGATATTCGGACTTCCCGGTGTTTCGGGAGTAGGAATTTCATTCGGAGCAGAACGCATATATGATATACTCGAACAACGTGATCTCTTCCCTCAGACATCGGAAGAAATAACAAAAGTAATGTTTACCAATTTTGGCGAGAATGAAGAGTCCTATTGTCTGCCGGTTCTGGCTAAAGTCCGTCAGAGTGGTATTAATGCAGAGATATACCCTGAAAGTGCAAAAATGAAAAAGCAGTTGAATTATGCCAACAGGAAGGAGATTCCCTATGTAGTGCTGGCAGGTGAAAAGGAGATTGCAGAAAAAAAGTTCACTCTGAAAAATATGAAAACCGGCGAACAGATCCTGGTTACAACTGAAAAACTCGTTGAATTACTTTCCGGCAGGTAAAAACGGGCCGAAAATTTTGTCATTCCCGGCCCGGTATGTCGATTTTAAAAACGTTTTGGCAGAATGGAAAAATTCTCAACTGACAGCCGTTGATTTAAATACTCTAAATAGATTCGGTCTCTACAACTTTTGATAAAATATCAGCATACGGAACAAGAAGGTAATGTTTCCCTTCAAATTCTATCTCCGTACCTGAATACTTTTTGTAAAGAACCTGATCTCCCGGCGCAATTTCAGCATTCTCGATATTGCTAATTGCAACAACTTTAGCGACTTCCTGCTTTTCTTTCGCCGAGTCAGGAATAATTATTCCCGAAGCAGTTTTCTGTTCTGCTTCAGATTCTGTCAGTTCCAGCAGAACATTTTGATTAATTGGCTGTAAATCTTTCATTTTACCATTCATTTAAATTAACGTTTAACAATTAATTGGAAGTTAACAAATATTTGTCAATATTGTCTGTAAACATCTTTTTAGTATCCTCTTTTGTACGTGCTATACCTGACATCATGACCGGTTTCCCGTTCATTGGTATATACAGAAATGCCGGGATTCCACTGATACCGAAAACTGCAGCCAGCTCCTGTTCAACCTGGGTGTCAATTTTAAAGACATAAATTTTCCCTGCATACTCATGTGAAATTTCTTCCAGTATGGGAGAGGCAATGCGACACGGTGCACACCAGTCGGCATAGAAATCAATAATAGCCGGTTTATCACCGAGGTAATTCCATGTCTGCGGTGATGACTGATAGTTCCATACCTGCTTTAAAAATACATCTTTAGTCAGTTTGACCGAACCACCTTCATTTGAATTAACCTGGCTTACAGCAACCGTATTCACGGACTCCTGCTTAACACTCTCTTCAGCCTTGTTATCTGCCTGACTTGAATTGCAGGCAGGGAAAAATATAAGACCAAAGGCTAAAATAATTAATAAGTTTCTCATAATATTTGATTTTTAATTTATTCCCAGTAAACTGTTTATCCTGTTTTTATCAAAACCTACAATGATCTGACCATCTATATCTGTTTGCGGAACACCCTGCTGACCGCTCCTGCGTACCAACTCTTCAGCAACCTTCATATCCCTTGAAACATCAACTTCGCGATACACTATACCATGCTCATTTAAATGACGCTTTATGGCATTACACCATGTGCATGTAGGAGTGGTGTAAACAACAACCCTCTTCTTTGGCTTGGCGTCACCATCTGTTGCAGCCTTAAATACAGCATTTTCAAATATAGAATAAAATTGTTTTTCAGCATGACATCCTTTCATAATATTTTTAAGTTTACCCTTCTCAAAGTGCAACAGCGACGGAACGGTCGTCACATTATATTCAGGATGAATGTCTTTAACCTCATTTACATCAGCAAAACAAAAATAATCATCTTTTGTTTTACCTGAACTGACGGATCTTACCCTCTCTTCTGCTTTTATGAAATTCTCATAAGCGCAGTCACTCTGCTGAGAACCCTTTTTAAATAAGAGCAACCAGACATTTTCGTTCGACTCAATCTCCTTTTTTAAAGCCTTTAAATCCATTTGATATTAAATTATAAAATATGTAATAATTTATATATATAGATTTTTGGTTAACAATTGTTATGCCAAAACGGTTCAACATACAATATTGTCAGTAAAAAAATAACTCTGCTTTCCTCCTCAAACGCAACCTTTAGTTTCATATTATAATCATTACAGTGTAAAAAGGTATTACCCGGGAAAAAATTGGCTTTTTGATTACTCCTGATTAATACCGGAACAATAAAACAAGTAAAAAATTAAAAAATTTATAATGATGAAAAAGTATGTTATAGGAATTCTGCTGGCAATAATGGTTATCTCAAACAGTTGCCTTGAAGAGGAAGACGGATATTCACTGAACAGGATGTGGGTAGGGTTTGGCATGATCGAAGAGGTAAATACAGATCCGCCCGATTACAGAATCAATATGGACAACGGGGATGTCCTGGTACCGGTAGCATCGGAGTATAACAGGCCATGGTACTATTATAACACCGGTGATCAGGGGTCACGGCTGAAGACAGGAGACAGAATTTTAATTAATTATACAATAATCGGGGATGATGCTGAAGAGGGAGGTGAAGCAGAGAAATACTACATCAGGGTAAACTCGGTGATGAAGGTTCTGCTGAAAGATATAATGGACATAACTCCTATAAATCAGGATAGTATAGGAAATGATCCTATAACTGTCAAGGAGGCATGGGTAAGTGACAGCCTTCTTAATTTTGAGATCAAATATTGGGGTCGTTATGAAATGCATTTCATAAATCTTGTTAAGGAACCTGGTATTCTGACCGCTGAAGATCAACCCATAGAACTGGAACTTCGTCACAACGACAATGACGATGTCAGGGATTTTCCTTATGCGGCCTATGTATCCTTCAGGCTCGATGATCTGAAAATAGATGGTCTTGATTCAGTGCAGTTCAGGGTGACCTGCACCGATTATAATAATGAAAATTATGAATTTGAGGGGGTATACAATTACAGTGAAAATGATTAAATAACCGGAGAATCCCAAATATACACGAGCGATAAGTTATTTTTCACGCCTCTGCCCACATTGTGGTTAACAGAAATTCAAGTCAAAACACTATTTTTGACTTGAATTTCTAATTAAGAAGCAGATGCAAAAGATACACATTGGATTTATGGGTGCAGGGGGAATTGCAAGGGCTCACGCCTATTCTGTCAATGCACTTAAATATTATTACGACTCTCTTCCTGTACTTATTCCGGAATCAGTGACCTCTCTCAGAAAGGAGAGCAGGGAACAGTTTGCTGAAAAATTTGGCTTCAGGTCTGCACAGAACATTGACGAATTTACAAAAAATGAAAAAATTGAGGCAGTCTTCATTCTTGGTCCTAACAATGTCCATTTCGGGCACCTGAAGATGGCCCTGAACATGCCCCGGGTAAAGTATATCTATCTTGAAAAACCTGTATGCGTCTCTCCGGAGGAAGAGGAGGGCATCAGACTTCTTCTGCGGGAGCACGGCAAAAGAGTTAAAATACAGGTGGGATTCCAGTATCTGCAAACTTCAGCCGTTCGTGAAGCTCTTAAATTCTGGAAAAGCGGCAGACTCGGCAAACCTATACACTTCGACCTGAAATATTACCATGGCGATTATCTAAGGCAGGAGTACCGGGAGAAACGACTGACACGCCTTACGCCTGCGCCCGACGGAGGCGCAATGGCCGATCTGGGTTCTCACGGAATTAGTCTGCTGATGGCATTCCTCGGAGAAGATATTGAGATAATAAATGCTCTGCAGAGTGGCAGTTTTCCTGATGTTCCCGAAGGTTCTGACCTCTTCAGCTTGTTATCCTTAACAGATACCCGGACAAATGCAGCAGGCACTCTCTCAGCCAGCCGGATAAGCTCTGGCACCGGAGATCTTATCAACCTGGAGATTTATGCCGAAAAGGGAGCACTGAGCTATTCATCAAAAAATTCAGAATATTTTGAATACTATCTTGAAGGTACCAGTCACCGGATCAGAGAGATGGTAGGCAGCAATTACAAAAATATATCCTCTTTCCCTTCGGGACACGTACCTCCGGGATGGCTCCGCTCAATGGTTCATGCTCACTACCTCTTTTTCACTGAAAACGATCCGGAAACATTCAGACCCGGCTTAAGTCACGGTCTGGCAGTACAGCGAATTGTCAGGAAAACAGCAGATTATTTATCGGAATTCCGCAAAAAAATAAACAATGAATGAACGTAACAGCGGACTGCTGCTTCATATAACCTCGCTTCCGGGTCCGGAGGGAACAGGAACTTTAGGTCTCGAAGCATTCCGGTTTACAGACTTCCTGGAGATGACGGGGCAGAAATACTGGCAGATTCTTCCGGTCGGGTTACCCGGGAACGACAACTCACCATATCAGTGCTATTCATCTTTTGGCGGCAATCCTCTTCTTATCGACCTGAGACAGCTTGCCAATGACTCACTGCTAAAAAATGAGGACCCCGGAATTAAACCAAATTTCTCAGATAAAAAAGTTGATTATAAGAAAGTCAAATCCTGGAAGATACCGCTGCTCAGGAAAGCACATCAAAATTTTAAAAATAATTATGACGGTGATCTCAATGATGAGTATAAAAACTTCATAAAAATAAACTCCTGGTGGCTCAATGACTATTCATTATTTATGGCTGCCAAAAAATATTTCAATGATACTGATTGGACTGAATGGGATGAAAAGCTTAAATACAGGGAGAAAAATACTTTGCTAAAGTATGATAAACTTCTGCAGGAAGAGATCAGTTATCACAAATTTATTCAGTTCCTGTTTTTCAGGCAGTGGTTCCGGTTAAAGAATTATGCAAACTCAAAAGGTATACTCATCTTTGGTGATCTGCCTCTCTATGTTCTTGGCGACAGTTGTGACGTCTGGGTGAATCCTGATATTTTCCAGCTCGGCAAAGATCTTAAACCTACATATACGGGAGGTGTTCCTCCGGATTATTTCAGTGCAACCGGTCAGTTATGGGGAAATCCGTTATACGACTGGAAAAAACTTAAAAAAAGAAAATTCGACTGGTGGCTTGACAGATTGAGTCATAACTTCAAATTATTTGATCTGGTAAGGATTGATCATTTCCGGGGACTCGAATCCTACTGGTCTGTTCCGGCGGGCGAAAAAACAGCAGTTAACGGACACTGGGAAAAAGCAAAAGGGCATCTGCTGCTAAAAGGAATAAAGTCAAAATTCGGATCGCTACCTGTTGTGGCAGAGGACCTGGGCATAATCACACCCGAAGTTGACAGTCTTCGCAATGAATTTGGATTACCCGGAATGAAGGTTCTCCAGTTTGCATTCAACGGAAATGAAAAAAATACAAATTTACCCCACAACTATACACCTGAATGTATTGCTTATACAGGAACTCACGACAATAATACCACCCGCGGGTGGCTAAGATCCCTGAAAGGTAAAGAGAAAAAGCAGGTAAGGCGATATATTGGAAAAGTGTATGGAAAAAGATTGAACAGATGCCTTGAAATGGTCTGGTCGTCATGTGCAAAAACTGCCATTATGCCGGTACAGGACCTCCTGCAACTGGGGGAAAAGGCAAGGTTAAACACACCCGGTACACTTCACGGAAACTGGGAATGGCGTCTGGGTCCCGGCCAATTGAACCCAAAGCACGAAAAGATGCTGCTCGATATTACCATAAAATATAACCGGCAAAGGTCAGCAGCACCGTAGCACAGCCTCCATAAATTTTTTGGGATTTTCAGCATGAAGCCAGTGACCTGAATCAGGAATATCCACTATCCCGGCATCAGGATATATGCTTTTAATCAGTGGCTCATCTTCCGGTAAAATATAATTTGATTTCATCCCGCGGATAAAGATAACGGGATAACCGGTAAGAGGCATCCGGTCTTCAAACCATTTTTCATTTACCCCGCCAACAATCTCATCGAGATTTTCAAGAAGAACGTCAACATTTATACGCCACCTGTACTGTTGGGTACTTTTATCTTTAGTCAGATTCTTTAGCAAAAATTTCCTGATTTTTGCATCCGTGATTCTCCCTGCCATCATTTTATCGACACTGTTTCTGCTTTCTGCATTTTTAAAATCAACAGATTTCATTGTCTTTAGTATCACCTGGTGCATGTTAAACTGACTCCTCTCCTTCATTTTGAGATAGTCTTTGGGAGCAATATCAGCAATAACCAGTTTCTGAACCCTTTCGGGATAATCAGCAGCAAACCACATGGCTGTCTTCCCACCCATGCTGTGCCCCAGGAGAATTGCCCTGTCAATATTGTGAGTATCAAAAAATTCTGCCAGGTCACTCTTCATGTCATCATATGAATGTTCGCCGGCAAAAGGGGAATGCCCGTGATTTCTCTGATCCGGAATATAAACAGTATGATTCTCAGCCAGTCTTTTACCTATGCTCAACCAGTTGTCAGATGAACCATACAATCCGTGGATAATCACTATAACAGGACCTTCTCCCTCTTTTCTGTAGTGAAGTCTCATTTCAAAAACTTTTCTGTTAATATGTTTATATAAAGGGGTATTGCCCCTTAAATCCAGCAAACTTATTTATCTCATCAAATAAATAAATTTTAAATCGCATCAGACAGAACCCGTTATGTACAATTTTTCTCCATTTTGAATAAATATACATGACTCGTTGTCCCGGTTTTAAAAGATCCGAAACAATTTACAAAAAAGACCACCTCAAAAAAATTGCTGTAAATTAATTATTTAAGGCAATCGAGATATTTCTGAATTGTATTTTCAAGACCAAACCAGAGAGCATCCGCGATAAGGGCATGACCAATGGACACCTCTTTCAGTCCGGGTATATTTTTATAGAAATAGTTGAGATTCTCAAGATTAAGATCGTGTCCTGCATTCAGTTCAAGGCCAACCTCTGCCGCAACCTTAGCAGCCTCCGCAAAGGGTTCCAGAGCTTTGTCCCGCCCAAGTGAATACAGCCTTGCATATGACTCGGTATAGAGTTCAATCCGGTCGGTACCAGTCTCGGCAGCACCTTCAACAGCGACAGGATCGGCATCAACAAAAATTGATGTCCTTATTCCACTCTCCTTCAGTCTGGCTATTACCTCTTTCAGAAAAGTTATATTACCCCACGTATCCCAGCCATGATCGCTTGTAAGTTGTTCACTGCTGTCAGGTACAAGCGTAACCTGATCAGGCTTTACTTCGGTGACCATTCTGAGAAAATCTTCACCGGGATTGCCTTCAATGTTAAATTCAGTATAAATAAGAGGCTTTATTTCATATACATCTTTACGTGTGATATGCCTTTCATCAGGCCGTGGATGAACCGTAATTCCCTGAGCACCAAATTTCTGACAATTTACTGCTGCATCCCTTACGCTTGGAATATTTCCACCCCTGGCATTTCGCAGTGTTGCAATTTTGTTTATATTTACACTTAATCTTGTCATAACTAATCAATTTGATTATTCATAATACAGTTTAAAGTTAAAAATTATAAAATTAAAAAGAGTTGCTTGCAGCAAAATTAATATCAAATGTAATTCCATTCGTAAAAAGTGATGAAAACGGACAAAAAGTTCTCAACACGATGGATGTTTTCAGGGTAAGTCATCTTCCCGTAGTTGACGGGAAAAGGTATCTGGGATTGATCTCTGACAAATTCATCTATGATCTTAATCTGCTAAATGAACCAATAAGAAAAGAAGCCGGGAAACTTAACACAACTCATGTTCATGAAGAAAGGCATATTTTTGAAGTTGCCACATTGATGTATAAACTCAAACTCAGTGTAATACCTGTTCTGAATTCATCACATGATTACCTTGGAGCTATTTCTCTGTATGAACTCGCCAGAAGATTTGCAAGGTATTTTTCACTGCAGGAACCGGGCGGAGTGATAACCCTGGAGGTCAATCTGCAGGATTATTCAATGACACAGATCAGCCAGATAGTTGAGAGCAACGACACCAAAATATTGAGTTTCTTCCTGAATCCTTTAGCCGGAACAAACCGGCTTGAAATTATCCTCAAACTTGACAAAGAGGATCTTTCCCCCGTGATACAGACCTTCATGCGTTATGATTATAATGTTAAAGGTATATATCTTGATGATTCAATGTTAACCGATCTTTACGAGGAACGTTATCAGCAGTTCATGAAATACATGAGCATCTGATGTTTAATAATAAAAGACGGATCCTTTCCCGGTCTCACACAGTGCATGAAGAATTTAATATTGCAGGTATTATTCCTATTCAAAAGAAATTGAAAAATTTTTAATTAATTTGCCGGCTGTATTTAAATACTCAATACAGATGAAAGTTGCAGTTTTCGGAACCTCATTACCGGTACAGTTTGTTCCTTTTCTGGAAGATTTTTTTAATTATTTCAAAAGTCATAATGTGGAAGTCCAGATTTTTGAGCCCTTCCACATCTTTTTAAAAAGAGAACTAAAAATCAATCACTATTATACATCAACTTTCAAGTCTCACTCAGATTTTGACAAAACAAATAATTTCATCTTCAGTGTCGGAGGAGATGGAACCTTCCTCCATTCGGTAGTGAATATCCGCAATTTCGATATACCTGTGGTAGGACTTAACAGCGGCAGACTGGGATTTCTGGCCGACATATCAAAAGAGCATATATACGGTGCACTTGAAAATATTTTCACCGGGAAATATTCAGTCATTGAGCGTTCCATGCTTGAAGTAAAATTTTGCGGAAGAAAAAATATAGATTTCAACTTAACCTTAAATGAGGTTGCAGTACTCAAAACCGACACATCATCAATGATAAACATATGGGCCTGGTGCAATGAAGAGCTGCTCAACAATTACTGGGCAGACGGCCTCATAATTGCTACTCCTACAGGTTCTACAGCTTACTCCCTGAGTGTAGGCGGACCTATTTTAACGCCCGAGTCGGAAAATTTTATCATTACCCCGTTAGCTCCCCATAATCTGACTATCAGACCAATAGTTGTCCCGGACAAAATGGAGATCAGGCTGAAGGTTGAAGGAAGAGGCTCTCATTTTCTGACATCGCTGGACTACCGCTCCGAAGCTGTTGGCTTTGAAACAGAACTGAAAATTAAAAAGGCAAATGTTACGTTAAAAACACTGCAACTGCCGGAACAAACATTTTTCAACACACTGAGAAACAAATTAATGTGGGGTCTGGACAGACGCAATTAATTATTCTACAGCGCTTAACAATTTTTAATCTTCTTTTGGGTTTTATAATAACATTCGGGCATATTATTTTTAGAATTATATTACTTTTGTACCTTTTGAAAGCGGGACTGATAAAGGGCAGATATAAAAGTACTTGATATTCAACTGTCTGCATAACAGTTAAGCAGTTTGTGACAAGATTTAAACAAAGAAATTATTATCAGACAGGCAGGTATTATTAATTAGCTGAAACATAAAGAATGACATGCCGGAAAACATTGTTGAATAAACGAATTTGAATACCAGATGAAAAAAATTGTATTAACGTTTACAGCATTTGTTCTCATTGTTTCGGCTTATGCCCAGCCATCAGCGGATATAGGAATTTGGGGAGGTTCTTCGACTTACTGGGGAGATGTAAAAGAAGTTCCGCCCATGCAGACGTTCAATTTAAATTTGGGATTGTATTTCAGATATAACTTTAATCCGAGAATATCATTAAGGACAATGTTCATTATGGGTAATTTCTCGGCCGACGGATATGTTGAGGACATTCAGTGGGATTTCAGTAAAACGGCCCAGGATTTGTCAGTAATGGCAGAGATAAATTATTTGAAATATGTGTTGGGAAATAAAAAAACACCTTTCACGCCATATATTTTAGGCGGATTTGGAATGATGTTTTTCCCTTACACACTTGATCCGGTGAGATTAGCTCCGATAAATCCATGGTTCGCGGGAGTCAACAAGGTTGAAGAATCAGTCGTAACTCCTACCCTGCCATTTGGATTCGGGATAAAGTTCAATATAGGCGAACGTCTGGGGATAGGGATTGAATACCAGTTAAGAAAAATATTGACTGACAAACTGGATGATCTTGATGATCCACTTACATTTACAACTCAAAACAATGCAGGAGAAGATGTTACAATAAAATATAGTGATTTAATACACAACAATGACTGGCCGGGCTATGCAGGAATTCATATTACATACAAAATATACTTTAGCAAGAATCCCTGCCCAGCCTATGACAGGAGATACTGGTAATGGAATCAATAAAAGACAGGTTAAATAAAAATAAAATTCCACAACACATTGCCATAATTATGGATGGCAACGGCAGATGGGCAGCACAACACGGCAGCGCCAGGACCCGCGGACATGAACAGGGAGTAGAAGCGGTAAGGTCGACTATGGAAGGTGCTGAAGAGATAGGTGTTAAATATTTAACACTTTATGCCTTTTCTGCCGAAAACTGGAAGCGCCCGAAAAATGAGGTGGATGCATTAATGAGCCTGTTGGTTCAGGCCATTGACAATGAGACCGAAGAACTTATGAAATATAATGTCAGGCTTGGAACCATAGGTGACATAAAGAAACTGCCTGAAAATGTCAGGAGCAAATTAAATGAATGTATAAGAAAACTTAATTCGAATACCGGTCTTAACCTTATTCTGGCCCTAAGCTACAGTTCGAAATGGGAAATTACTGAAGCCGCAAAAAAGATGGCATATGACCTGCAGGAGGGAAAGATATCTCCTGAAAATATCGATGATAAATTGCTGGGTAAATATATGCAATCGGCTTTCCTTCCCGATCCTGAATTATTAATAAGAACCAGCGGAGAATACAGGATAAGCAATTTTCTTCTCTGGCAAATAGCATACACAGAGTTATATTTCACCGATAAATTGTGGCCCGATTTCAGAAAAGAAGATCTATTTAATGCGGTATATGATTATCAAAACAGAGAGAGGAGATTCGGCAAAATCAGTGAACAGTTATTTTAGCTATACTATTATGAGGAAGATGCACAAATCAATTATATTATTAATACTACTATTTATCTCTTTTGTTCCGGTGACTTTCGGACAGGTAACAGATGAGACAAATTTCTCTATCTATTACTCAAGTCCCCGGAAATATACAATTGCAGACGTTCAGATTTCCGGAATCCGCTATCTCGATAAGACAGTGTTGATACAGCTTTCCGGATTAGCTGCCGGACAGGAGATTGAGGTGCCGGGAGAAGCTATAACCAATGCAATAAAAAAACTGTGGCAGCAGGGCCTCTTTTCAGATGTAAAGATTACAGCTTCCAAAGTTGTTGACAATCAGATATGGCTCGATATTTACCTGCAGGAGCGGCCAAGATTGTCTGATGTAAATTTTTATGGTGTCAGCAAATCGGAACAGGATGACATAAATGAAAAAGTTCTTTTGCTCAAAGGGAGTCAGATTACTGACAACCAGGTTAATAATGCTGAACGTTCTATTAAAAATATTTTTCTTGCCAAGGGATTCTTAAATACTGAAGTAAATATTGTCCAGCGGGATGATACAACCATGAACAACAGTGTTATACTTGACATTTACGTTGACAAGAAAGAAAAAGTAAAAGTAAATGATGTAGTAATTCACGGAAATGAAGAAATAAAAGACAATGTGCTCGAAAGAGCTATGAAGAAAACCAATGCAAAGGAGCTGAAAAATTTCTTCAGAACAAAAAAATTCCTGCAGGAGGAGTATGAAAAAGATAAGGTAAATCTCATTAATAAATATAATGAAAAAGGATTCAGGGATGCCATAATACTCGAAGATACGGTATATCAGGTTGAAGTAGGGAAAAAGAATAAACCGAGAGTAAATGTGGAGATCAAGGTAGATGAAGGAAATAAATATTTCTTCGGAGATATTAACTGGATAGGAAATACAGTATATCCGTCTGATTATCTGACGAATTATCTTGGCATTAAAAGAGGCGATGTATTTAACCAGTCAATTCTTGAAAAACAACTGTTTGATAATGATGAAGGCCTGAACAACCTTTACCTCGACAGGGGATACCTGTTTTTTGACCTTCAGCCTGTAGAGGTAAACATCAACAACGATACAATAGACTATGAAATGCGTATCAGGGAGGGTAAACAGGCAACAATCAATAAAATTCTCATAGCAGGCAATACCAAAACCCACGAACATGTTGCAAGGAGGGAGATAAGAACCTATCCGGGTGATCTCTTCAGCAAATCAGCCATCATCCGGTCGGTAAGAGAACTTGCCCAACTGGGCCATTTCGATCCTGAAGCAATTAATCCTGATGTCAGACCGCATCCCGAAGACGGCACTGTTGACATAGAATACGAGCTGCAGGAGAAGGCCAACGACCAGATAGAACTCTCAGGAGGCTGGGGTGCACGTATGTTTGTGGGCTCGGTGGGACTTAAATTCGGAAATTTCTCGGTAAGGAATATTTTTAACAAAGAGGCCTGGAGGCCATTGCCTACGGGTGACGGTCAGACTTTAAGCCTTCGCTTTCAGACCAGCGGCAGGTATTACCAGACTATAAGCTTATCATTTATAGAACCATGGCTGGGAGGAACAAAACCAAATTCCTTTTCATTCTCGCTTTCTCACTCACGCGTAAACTACAGCGCCAACAAGTATTATCAGAGTTATAATCCGTATGGCGGGTATGGCGGATACGGGGGATACCCTTACAGCGGATATGGCGGTTACGGAGGTTATCCTTATTACGGTTACGGCGGATATGGCGGTTACGGAGGTTATCCTTCTTACGGATATGGAGGATATTATGATCCCTACGGATACGGAGGATATCAGTATCAGTATAATTACCAGTCGGAAGATGATAACTCAGAAAATGATCAGATCTGGGAAACAACAGCAATAGCAATGGGTTACGGATACCGGCTTTCATTCCCTGACGACTATTTTACGGTTTATCATGAAATGTCAATGGAGCATTACAGGCTTCAAAATATGGGAAGTACTTTTTACTTTCTTGCTGATGAGGAAGGTAACGTAAACGGCACCTTCAACAATTTCAGTATAAAAACAGTTTTCGGTCGTAATTCGGTCGATAATCCCCTTTACTCAAGAAATGGTTCCCAGTTTACTCTGGCACTGAAAGCAACTCCGCCCTATTCATTGTTTACCGGCAAGGATTACAGCTCGCCCGATATAACAAATGATGAAAAATATAAGTGGATTGAGTATCACAAATGGTTATTTAAAGGACAGGTTTTTAATCCGCTGACAAGAAACACCAATCTGGTATTGAGAAGTGCAGTTGAGCTGGGATTTTTAGGGTATTATGATGCTTACCGTCCCTCTCCGTTCGAAGGATTCATTGTAGGAGGCTCGGGAATGTCAGGATACAACTTCTACGGAGCAGATTATATCTCCCTGCGAGGCTACCAGGATTTCAGTCTGAGTCCAAGAAACGGATCCAAAATGTACTCAAAGTTCACCATGGAGATGCGCTATCCTGTTACATTGAAACCAAGTGCCACAATATATGCCCTGGCATTTTTGGAGGGAGGAAATTCTGAAGTCCTTTTCCAGAACTACAATCCCTTCAAGTTGTACAGGTCGGCCGGAGTAGGCGTAAGAATATTCCTTCCCATGTTTGGATTGATGGGTATCGACTGGGGTTATGGATTTGATGAAATTCCGGGTGCACCCGATGCAAACGGAAGTCAGTTCCATTTTGTTATCGGACAGGAGTTCTGATAGTTACAAATTTGGCATAATATATGATATATAATTTTCAATAATTATAAAATTACTAAAGAATGAAAAAAATATTATTAACTTTTTCTGTACTCCTGTTTTTGGCAGGAGTCGCATCTGCACAGAAATTTGCATTTATAGATTCTGATTATATTCTGGAAAACATACCTGCATTTACCGCTGCTCAGGACCAGCTAAATCAATTATCAGCCCAGTATCAAAAAGAGCTTGAGTCATTGCATGCCGAAATTGAGGAGATGTATAATGATTTCCAGGCAGAAAGTGTTCTGTTGTCAGAAGAGATGAAGCGCAAAAGGGAAGATGTCATCATTTCCAGAGAGAAGGAATACAAGCAGTTACAACGAAAATATTTTGGCCCGGAAGGTGATCTTTACAAGAAGAGACAAGGTCTGGTACAACCTATCCAGGAAGATATATTCAATGCCGTTCAGGAAATAGCTGATGAAGGCAGCTATGCAGTAATTCTGGACAAAGCAGGTGGCACAACCCTGTTCTTTACAAATCCAAGATATGATTTAAGCGATCAGGTTCTGCAAAAACTCGGATATAAATAATTATTAACTATATTTGTGATCAAATTTTAAACATTACATTGATTATGAGAAATTTAATAAATCTTTTTGCTCTGGTTTTATTCACCGTAGCATCTTCGTCAGCCGGAGCCCAAAACATGAAATTCGGCCATATTGATCTTCAGGCTTTAGTTCAGCTTATGCCCGAGCGTGCCACTGCCGAAACCGACTTCAACAATTTTCAGTCGGAGCTGGAAGATGTGCTTGGAGAGATGAATCAGAATTACCAGACTAAGCTGAAAGAGCTGGAAGCTTTGGGACAGGATGCTTCCGAAGTAAAAAGAAATGCAAAAATTACCGAGCTTCAGGATATTCAGCAACGTATTCAAAATTATCAAATGACTGCCAACCAGCAGCTTCAGCAAAAGCAGGCTGAGGTTCTGCAACCGGTATTTGATAAGGCAGAAAAGGCAATTGAAGAGGTTGCAAAAGAGCAGGGGCTATTATATGTTTTTGATATAGGAACAAGAGTTGTTTTATACAAATCTAACCAGAGTGTAGACCTATTGCCACTGGTTAAACAGAAACTGGGACTTCAGTAAATTTAACTCATAAGTAGTAAAAAGCCATTTCTCACGCGGGGAATGGTTTTTTTTTAATAGTCTGCGGGAAAATGAAGCTTTTCACCTTACGTCCGGTTTATTAAAAAATTAAACCACCCTGCTATTGGATTAATTATTAATTAAACTATATTTATTGACCATATTAATCTAAATTTTCTCTTATGAATGAGGAAAAGCAGACAATAAACAGCGACACATCCTTTAATCTGCCGGATGCTTATCTGTTTGAAATTGCTTGGGAAGTTTGCAACCAGGTTGGCGGCATTTATACTGTAATACGCTCAAAGGTACCTGCTATAATAAATACCTGGGGTAAGGATAATTACTTTCTTATAGGCCCCTATTTTGAAGACCAGGCTGCAGCCCATTTTGATCCGGCGACCGATTTCTCGACCCCTGTGGGGAAGGCAGTCTTAAAGATGCAGGAACGTGGTTTCGAGGTGTATTACGGTCAGTGGATCATTTCGGGAAGACCAAATGTTGTTCTCTTCAATCCATATTCCGTTTATGACAAACTGGGAGAGATAAAACACTATATCTGGCAGGACTATCATATTGCACTTCCGGATTATGATGACCTTATAGACAAAGTTGCAGCATTTAGCTTCCAGGTAAAAGAGTTTTTACGTTATCTCTGTCATTCCGGCTTTTGCAGCAAAAGGGTAATTGCTCATTTTCACGAGTGGATGGCAGGACTTCCCATCCCCGGAATAAGAAAAGAAAATCTTGACATTAAAACCGTGTTCACCACCCACGCCACGATGCTAGGCCGTTACCTGGCAATGAATGACAGCAGGTTTTATGATCATCTTGCTTTTTATAACTGGGAAAATGAGGCAAACAGATTCAACATAAGACCTATTGTGGAGATAGAGAGAGCTTCAGCCCACGGAGCTCATGTCTTTTCAACTGTCAGCGAAGTCACGGCAAGAGAGTGCACCCACCTTCTGGGGCGGACTCCGGATCTTATTCTGCCCAACGGATTGAATATTCAGCGTTTTGAAGCTTTACACCATATACAAAACCAGCATCTGAGTTTTAAGGAGAAGATACACGACTTTGTAATGGGTCATTTCTTCCAGAGTTATTCATTCAATCTTGATAATACTATATACTTCTTCACTTCCGGACGATATGAATATCACAACAAGGGTTATGACCTGACACTTGAAGCCCTGGCCCGGCTGAACTGGAAAATGCAGATGTCAAGGTCGCCAATGACTGTGGTATCCTTCTTTATTACACGCCGTCCCTTTTATACCTTCAATCCGGAAGTACTGCACTCCAAAGCATTGATTGAAGAGATACAAAGGGCGTGTGAAGAGATCAAAGAACAACTTGGCCGCAGGTTATATACGAGGATCACCTCAGCTGACGGACCTTATGTATTTCCTGATCTGAGTGAAATGGTTGATGACCATCTCCGGCTTAAACTCAGGAGGAATGTTCAAAGCTGGAAAACCAATTTACTTCCAAAGATTGTCACTCATACCTTAAAAGACGATAGCAACGACGAAATTCTTAATTTCCTCCGGACTGCAAACCTGATAAACCATAAACATGATAAAGTCAAGGTTGTATACCATCCCGACTTTATATCAACATCCAATCCTCTGTTTAAAATGGATTATTCGCAATTTGTGCGAGGATGCCATCTTGGAATCTTCCCCAGCATGTATGAACCATGGGGGTATACCCCGCTTGAATGTCTTGCCAGCGGCGTACCCTCCATAACAAGTAATCTGGCAGGCTTTGGCGATTATGTGACAAGGAACATTCTTGATCACGATAAACTGGGTATGTATATTATCGACAGAAAAACAAAAGACTTTAACCAGTCGGCCGAGGAACTCTCCAATATAATGTTCCGCTTTGTACAGATGACCCGCCGTGAACGAATTGCACTAAGGTACCGCAGCGAAGAGGCTTCTTTGAAATTTGACTGGTCAGAACTGGTTAAGTATTATGATAAAGCCTGGAAGATGGCATTAAAAAGATAGACATGACTTCTGCTCCGATAGGTGTTTTTGATTCAGGATACGGAGGACTGACGGTTTTAAAAGAACTGAAAAAAGCCCTTCCTCATTACGATTTTCTCTATTTGGGCGACAATGCACGGACCCCTTATGGAACAAGATCCTTTAAAGTTGTATACGAATATACATTTGAGGCAGTCAGGTATCTTTTCCGGCAAAACTGTCCGCTGATAATTATTGCCTGCAATACTGCCTCGGCAAAAGCACTGAGAACCATACAGCAGGTCGATTTGCCTGTAATCGCACCGGACCGCAGGGTATTGGGTGTTATCAGGCCAAGCGTGGAGAAAGTATCGGAAATTACTTTAAACGGCCATGTCGGGGTTTTGGGAACTGCCGGTACTGTTCTGTCGGAATCTTATCCTATTGAACTAAAAAAATGGTCGCAGGGCAAGGTCGTTTCTACGGTACAGGAAGCATGCCCGATGTGGGTGCCATTAGTGGAAAACAATGAAACTGAATCGCCAGGTGCAGACTATTTCGTTAAGAAAAATATTCAAAATTTATTAAAAAAAGACAGTCAGCTTGATACCATAATCTTAGGTTGTACCCACTACCCGCTGCTGATGGAGCTGATCAAAAAGCACACCCCTCCCGGCATCAATATTATAGACCAGGGAGGAATAGTTGCAGAAAAACTCCTCGACTATCTGAAAAGACATAATGAAATTGACCGGAAAATTTCCAAAACCGGTGAAGTTTTGTATCAGACTACTGAGTCAGAAGCCAATTTTAACGAAACAGCAACTCTTTTTCTGGGAGAAAGTATAAGTTGCAAAACGATTCATTTGTCGTAAAAAGGCAGAATCTCACATCGATGCAACCAGGTCGTTTATAACCGATTTCATTTCGTCGTACTGCTCCTCCATGCTGATTAAAAGCTTATATTGAGCTCTTGTTCTTATCAGGTTATGTTCTTCGGATTTGGTCTTATAATAATTATCACCGTCGATATAATCCATTAAAAACCTAAGCACCTGTTCGTAAGTAATATAAATGGCTGAGAAGGCTAAAAATTCAATCTCCTTATCTGTCAGGAACGACACTGTTTCCTCAAGGTATCCCCTGGCAAAAGCTCTGAAAATTTCCATATCCATGGAAACATTATCCAGGTTTGTATCATCCTCCAGACCGGTATTTGCATAGTAACGGATAGCATCCCCGAAGTCGTTCAACACGGTACTGTTCAGCACCGTATCAAGATCTATAACACATAGTACCTCCCCCTCTTTGTCAAAAAGAATGTTATTGATTTTTGTATCATTATGACTTACACGAGTGGGAATAACACCATCTTCTACCATTTTCCAGTAGTTCATCATCACGTTGCGCCGGCTTTCTATCCACTCTATCTCCCGCGAAACGGACGACTTCCTGTTTACCGGATCTCTTTTTAACACACTATCCCACTGTTCATACCTTATGCGTATATTATGAAATCCAGGCAGTATATCTGTCAATGGCTCTGTAAAATCGGAAACGAGCGACTGAAACTTACCAACACCTTTGCCGCCTGAGTAGGCAAGTTCAGGAGTCTCTGCCGCTTCATAAGCTATTGTATCGTCAATAAACAGGCTTACTGCCCAATACTCCTCCTGCTCGTCCAGAAAATATAATTTACCGTCTTTGGCAGGAATCACTGTCATCGCTTCCCTCATGGGATCACCGCCGGCTTTTTCGATTTTCGCCTTTATATGGTTGCATATTTTATAAATATTATCCATCATAGCCGGTATCGGCGAAAAAACTCTCTTATTTTTTCTTTGAAGTATATAATCCGGATATCCCTCTACGGTTTTAATAATGAAAGTGTCATTAATAAATCCTTCACCCAGAGACACTACCTCTTTAACAGCTCCTTCCAGCCTGAATTGGTTAGCGATATTCAACAGATCAAATTTCATATTATGTTATTTAATACAATTTCTCAGGATAATCCCCCTGTTCTGTCAATTTTCTGATTTTGGCAACAACACGCGGAGTATCATCTTTATAAGTAACCCCAAACCACGGAGAATTGGCCTTTAACACTTTAACAGTTGCCCGCTTCTCTATGATCATATCATAGACTACCGAAGGAATAAATATTTCGGCCTTTGGATCATTTATACTGTTATTGAGGAATGTGACAATTTTCTCCTCCAGGATTTTAAAAACAGAAGGTTTAAAGCCCCACATGTTCATTGAAACACTCTCATCACCGGTAAGCTCATTTTCAGAACCATCCGGCTCTACTGATATTATTTTTCCGTCCCTTTTCAGAATCCTGGTGGTTTCAACAATTTTCCTCAGCAGATCGTCATCGTCCACCTCGCAAATACCTCTTGAGACATGGCCGTAATCAGACAGTGTGTTTATCAGTCTGTAACCTACCATGGAGTATTCTGAAGGATCATCAGATGCAGTCAGGAAACCGGCCATTGCCTTAAAGGCATTGAACCCATAAAAGTCATCAGCATTAAGCTGACAAAAAGGTTCATTAATTACATCTTTGGCAACTAATATTGCATGCGCCGTACCCCATGGTTTCTCCCGGTGCGGAGGCAGTTCGAAACCAGGGGGAAGATCATCCAGTTCCTGGTAAACATAGTCAACCGGGATCTTCCCCTTCAGCTTTGTATCAAACTTATCGATAAACTCTTTTGCAAAACTCTTCCTGATGACAAAAACTACTCTTCCAAAGCCTGCTTTAACGGCATCAAATATTGAATAATCAATTATTGTTTCACCGTGAGGCCCTACAGGTTCAACCTGCTTTAATCCGCCGTAACGACTCCCCATACCTGCTGCAAGAATTAATAATGTCGGTTTCATCAGTTAAAATTTTCTATTTCCAGCTTCTTAGTTTATAACCTCTTATTGAATAAAACAATATAACCAGATAACATGGAATTACTATCCAGTATGCTTCCTGTGAACCAAATGCGTCTGATAATTTGCCCCATATCAGTGGAAGTATTGCACCACCGGCAATTGCCATTATCAGGAGTGCAGAACCGGTGTTTATAAATCTGCCGAGATTATGAAGTGCCAGCGGCCATACAGCAGGCCATACAAGTGCATTGGAAAGACCGAATAATGCAACAAAAATTACTGAAACAAAACCGCTTGTAAAGAGAGCACCAAAGGCAAATATCAATCCGAGGATAGCCGACACCTGAAGGGCAAACCTCTGGGTGATGTATTTTGGAATCAATACAATACCAATAATATACCCGATCACCATTGTTGCCATTGTATATGATGTAAACGCTTTGGCCTGGTCAATCGGAATACCAAGAGAAAGTCCGTAACGGATAATAGTATCACCTGCAATCACCTCCACACCAACATAGAAGAAAAGAGTAATAACGCCAAGTATTAAATGGGGATATCCCAGAATAGATTTTTTCTCAGGTATCTTTTCACCGGCAACCTCCTCCTCCGGCTCCAGTTCGAGATCCGGTAATCCGGATAATCTTACAATAATTCCCAAAATAAAAAGAACAATGGTCATTATGATATAAGGATTGATCACCCTTCTTGCGAGCTCATCAAGGGCGGCAACCTGTGCCGATTCACTCAAGGTCGCCAGGTTAGCAACAAAAGCATCACCGTCACTCAGGATGTAATATGCCAGGATCAAAGGTGCAATCGCACCGGCTGCTTTATTACAAATTCCCAGGATACTTATTCGTCTTGCTGCACTTTCCCGCGGACCCATGATAGTAACATAAGGATTGGATGCTGTCTGCAGAACTGCGAGACCGGTACCCATAACAAAAAGGCCTAAGAGAAAAATTGCATAGGTGCGTGACATAGCAGCAGGAATAAAAATTATTGTACCAACTGCCATTACCCACAATCCAACCATCATACCGTTTTTCAGTCCGGTCTTTTTAAGTATCCAGGCTGATGGCAGCGCCATAATGGTGTAAGAGATATAGAAGGCAAATGCAACCAATAATGCCTGGAAATCATTCAACTGGCAGGCTATTTTTAAATAAGGTATCAGTATGCCGTTTAGCCAGGTAACAAACCCGAAAATAAAAAACAGGCTGCTGATAATGATCATTGGCAGCAAATAGGAATTCCTTCTGTTTGCTGATGTCGAGGTTACTGCATTCATAATTTTATTAATTTTAAAATAATAGATAATGCTAATTATAAATTCGAATTACGAAAGAATGAAAACTTTTTGAAATAATAAAATGATTAGCTGAAAAGTTCTCCTTTTTCTCTGAAAGAATATACGGCAAGCCGACTGCATTAACTATGCACTCTGACTGTGGTTAATTTGAATTATTTAAGCTCATTTTTATATTCATTCTAAAAATATTAAAATCTTTAAATAATTAGATATACTGTTACTTACTTTATAAATATTACCTATTTTTGTGGATGTCAAATTATACAAAAAAATAAGTGGAACCGATTCTGAAATTTGAGGCTGAACAATTTCAGGATCGTTTTTTTCTTTAAATTGTAAAATATGAATGCCGCATACAGGTTAACCAAGCATACCAAGGTAATTGAACTGGAAGAAGTTACAATAAGGTTTTCCGGAGATTCAGGCGACGGGATGCAACTGACAGGAACCCTCTTTTCAGATGCAACGGCCCATCTGGGCAACGATATTCTTACATTTCCTGATTATCCCGCAGAGATACGTGCACCCCAGGGAACAATAGGAGGAGTTTCAGGGTTTCAGGTACACTTTGGTGAAAAAATAATAAATACACCCGGTGATCGTGCCCATGTCCTTATTGCCATGAATCCCGCTGCTCTAAAGGCTAATGCCAGGTTTATGAATCCCGGTGCCATTATTATTTATGACACGGATGCTTTCAATGAAAAAAACCTTAAAAAGGCCGGTTTTCTGACTGATGATCCGTTTGCTGAATGTGATATGGATGACTACCGGAAAATTCCGATCCCGGTTACAAGTCTGACGAAAGAGAGCCTGAAAGAGTTTGAACTGGAAAATAAAAGTATCTTACGCAGCAAAAATATGTTTGCTCTTGGCCTGGTGTGCTGGATGTTCAACAGGCCTTTGCAATATATAGAAGATTTTATCAGGGAAAAATTCTCAAATAAACCTGCTTTGGTTGCTTCAAATATTAAGGTCTTGCATGACGGATACAATTACGGCCTTAATATGCAGCATATGACTCCCAGTTATATAGTTCACCAGGCAAATATACCCAACGGCATTTACAGGAATATTAACGGGAACAGAGCCACTGCCTGGGGCTTTATTGCAGCAGCAGAAAAGGCTGGCCTTGAGCTCTTTTTAGGTTCATATCCAATAACTCCTGCTACTGAAATCCTTGTAGCCCTTTCAGAGCGTAAAGACCTGGGAGTGAAAACCTTTCAGGCCGAAGATGAAATAGCGGGCATATCAGCAGCCATCGGAGCCGCCTTTGCAGGTGATTTGGCAGTTACAACAACATCAGGTCCCGGACTTGCACTTAAATCTGAAGCAATCGGACTGGCCGTAATGGCTGAGCTGCCTTTGGTAATTGTAGATGTACAGAGAGGAGGTCCGTCGACCGGACTGCCAACCAAAACCGAGCAGGCTGACCTGCTGCAGGCTCTATATGGCAGAAACGGGGAGAGTCCGGTAGTAGTAATTGCTGCCAGTACTCCATCCGACTGTTTTCTCTTTGCATACAAAGCGGCAAAGATAGCCATAGAGCATATGGTTCCGGTTATATTGCTATCCGACAGCTTCCTTGCTAATGGGAGTGAACCATGGAAAATACCTTCCCTGTCTGAGCTGCCCCAGATAAGGCCCCGGTTTGCAAAAGAGGCTTCTTCATTCCGGGCCTACAGAAGAGTAAATGATCAACTGGTCAGGGAGTGGGCAATCCCCGGAATGAAAGATTTTGAACATTGCATCGGAGGATTGGAAAAAACTGAGAGTGGATCAGTAAGTTATGATCCTGAAACACATCAGGAAAACGTATTGATACGTGAGAAAAAAGTTCAGGCAATAGCCCGGGACATACCAAATCCTGAAGTATTTGGTGACGATGAAGGCGAGTTGCTCGTTGTCGGCTGGGGCGGAACCTTCGGACACCTTTACAGTGCGGTTTATGAGCTGAGGAAAGAGGGTAAAAGTGTCAGCCTGCTGCATTTTAACTACATTAATCCTCTCCCTGAAAATACTGCCGGTCTACTCAAAAACTTTAAAAAGATAGTAGTATGCGAGTTGAATCTGGGGCAGTTTGTCAAATATCTGCGCGACAGATTACCTCAGTTTAAATATTACCAGGTTAACAAGATAAACGGATTGCCTTTCACTATCAATGAATTAATACAAGACTTTAACAAATTAACGGAGAACTGAAAATGGCTTCCTATGAATATTCAAGTAAAGATTTTAAAAGCGAAAATGAGGTTCGCTGGTGCCCCGGATGCGGGAATTATGCTATAATGAATGAATTGCAACGGACAATGGCCGGTATGGGAATTCCAAAAGAAAAATTTGCAGTGATCTCCGGAATAGGCTGTTCATCGAGGTTCCCATACTATATGAATACTTACAGTTTTCATACAATTCACGGAAGGGCGTCGGCTGTTGCATCCGGAGTGAAGATGGCAAATCCTGATTTGAGTGTATGGGTAATTACCGGCGACGGGGACTCCATGGCAATAGGCGGCAACCACTTCATTCATACAATAAGAAGAAACATTGATATTAATATCATTCTTTTTAACAACAAGATATACGGTCTGACAAAAGGCCAGTACTCCCCTACCTCAGAAAGAGGTTTTATAAGTAAAACTTCACCCTACGGAACTATTGAGGATCCATTCGTTCCCGGCCGACTCGTTATGGGTGCCGGCGGAACATTTTTTGCGCGTACTATAGATACAAGGCTTAAACTTGGCGAGGCTGTATTTAAAGCTGCAGGACAGCATTGCGGAACATCAGTTGTAGAGGTTTTGCAAAATTGTGTGATCTTTAACGACGGAGTACATAAAGCTTTGACTGATCCGGAATATTCGGCCTGCAGGCAAATCATACTCGAACATGGCAAACCCATGCTTTTCGGGGCAGAAAATGAGAAAGGGCTTATCCTCAACAACGGCAGACTGGAGGTAGTAAAGATTGGGGAGAATGGCATTTCGCTGAATGACATTCTGGTACATAATGAATCAGAAACTGATCCTTCCATCCATTTGGCACTAACAAATATGACACTTCCGGACTATCCGGTGGCACTTGGAGTTATCCGGAATATTAAAGCCGCCACATATGAAGCAGAAATGGTAAATCAGATCAGGAAAGTACAGCAAACCGGAAAAATCAACTGTGTTGATGAACTCCTGAGGTCAGGCAACACATGGGAGGTTAATAACAACCACGGGATTTCCGGTATTAAAGAGTAAGCACTATTATCCTACTTCTTCTGTAAATCTTCCAATGCTTCCAATACAAGACCTGCATGCATGAGAGCAGGACACCACCCATGCAGCTTATTTATGAATTTCCTCTGACAGCACTATTTCCCATGGCCAGAGACCTGTATTTCAAAGAAGGACTTTTTATCAGATCACCCAGTCCCAGTTCACTCCACATCTTATCTGTTTCGGCAATGGTCGTGTCATCCATAATAACGACATTAGGCCATTCCCTGTTAAAGTCATCATGCTCAAATGTTTTGACTGTAGCGTCGATTAAAACAAAATGACTGCCATCCGTCTTCTTAATAAAGGAGATGTCTCTTGCCGGATCAATATTACCACCCAGAAGCCAGGTAAGTGTGTGTAAATCATAAAGATTAACATCATCATCATACAGGATAACAGCTTTTACTGATGTCGCAGACAAAATACCCTCAAGCCTGAACTCAATTCTCCTTTTTGAATAACTCTCCGGCTTCCTGACATTAAGAAATATTACCGGTACCAACAAATCCTCCTGCAAATTCCTGAATCCGGAAATATATTCTGATCCCCTGAAATCTGATTCTCCCGGGTCTGTAAAATTTACCCGGGTATGATCATTTCGCATTTTTTCTTCATCAAAAGGCTTTGTAAGGTCAATACAGAGTTTAGATCCAAACGCATACCTTTGAGATGAATGATCGAGTATATCCAAAGGTCCTTTAGAAAAATGAAGACTGAGACCGGGATCGAAATTCTCACGAAAAAGAGTTGTCAACTCGTTGTAATTATGGATATCCACAGCCTCATCAACTACCACAAAGATCTTATTAAACATCATCTGTCCGGCTCCCCACAATGCATTAGCCACCTTAACAGCCTGTCCCGGATAATTTTTTTCAATCTTAACAATCACAAGGTTATGAGCTACACCTGCAAATGGCATGTCCATATCCTTAATTTCAGGGACTAAGGCCATTCTTATCGGCTTCAGGAAAATGCGTTCTGTAGCCTTCCCTATATAAGCATCTTCCATTGGGGGTATACCTACGATTGTAGCAGGATAGACAGCATCCCGGCGGTGCGTTATGCAGGTTATATGAAAGCGCGGGTAAAAATCAGCAAGAGAGTAAAATCCTGTATGATCGCCAAAAGGACCTTCCCATATAAAATCCTCAGAAGGATCGATATAACCCTCTATGACAAAATCGGCATCTTCGGGGACATACAGATCATTTGTCAGACATTTTACCAGTCTTACAGGTTTCTTTCTGAGAAATCCTGCCAGCAGATACTCATCAATATTTTCGGGCACCGGGGCAGTTGCGGCATAAGTATATGCCGGATCACCTCCCAGGGTTACACTGACAGGCATGATCATTCCCCGGTTTTTATATTTCTTAAAATGAGCTGCCCCCGTTTTATGCATATGCCAGTGCATACCGGTAAGATTTCCTTCAAAAACCTGCATCCTGTACATACCCAGATTAGGTAAATTTGTATCAGGATCAACCGTATGGACACATGGAAGAGTAATGAACCTGCCGCCGTCAGCCGGCCAGCATTTAAGAACGGGAAGTTTGGCCAGGTCAGCATTTTTTGATACTATCTCCTGGCATTTCCCCGACTTTTTAAGTTTAACAGGCATCCATGCAGATACCTCTTTTAGCAAGGGCAACAGCTTCAGCTTGTCCCAAAGATTATCCTTTGGCTGTGATATTTTAGAAAAAAGGAAATCCAGCTCCTGCTCAATCTCTTCAAGCGATTCTTTTCCCAGTGCAAGAGAAATCCGTTTCTCCGAACCCATAAAATTTATCAGGAGGGGAAACTCTGTCCCCGTATTCTCAAATAAGAGAGCTTTCCCTCCTCCCGGTTCCTTAGAAAAGCGGTCGGCTATCTCTGTGATCATAAGTTCGGGATTCACAAAATTCTTAATACGAACCAGTTCATTCCGGTCATCCAGAGTATTAATAAAAGAGATCAATCCGTTATAAGACATTAGCATACATTTTCAGGCAAATTTAATAAAACCTGTTATTTTGAATGATTATAAATTTTCAATAAACACAATAAAGAACTTCAATTATTTTGTTGCTTTTTAATCATAAGCAGTTATTTTTGATTTTTTTTAAAATGAAATTATTAAGTATAATAAAATGACAGATCGAAACAGCCCAATTAAATTCTATAGTGGAGAACAGATTCCGGTAGAACTTCATAAAGTAAGGATTGTTCAAAAACTATATTTAAAGACAATTGAAGAGCGGAAAGCGGCAATGGAAGATGCAGGGTTTAACACTTTTCTGCTTAGTACAAAAGATATTTTCCTGGATATGCTTACTGACTCAGGAACAAATGCCATGAGTGACAACCAGGTGTCATCAATGCTGCAGGCAGATGATGCCTATGCCGGCTCTCAAAGTTTTTATCGTATGGAGAGTGCCCTGCGCGAAGTTTTCGGGAAGTTCTTTGTATTGCCCGTACACCAGGGAAGAGCAGCAGAGAATATTGTATCACAAGTATTTATCAAGAAAGGTGATGTTATACCGATGAACTATCACTTTACCACAACCAAAGAGCACATGGAGCTTAACGGCGGAAAGGTGTTGGAAATTTATGCTGATGATGCACTTGAGATAAAAAGTGATAAGCCTTTTAAAGGTAATATAGACCTGAATAAATTAAATGCAATTTTTAAAGAGTACGGCAGGGAACGTGTTGCTTTTGTCAGGATGGAGGCATCAACAAACCTGATTGGCGGACAGCCTTTTTCGATGCAGAATATGCGTGACGTAAAAAAGATATGCGAGGAAAACGGCACGATGATGGTATTGGATGCAAGTCTTATAGGTGAAAACGCATACTTCATTAAACAACGTGAAGAGGAGTTCAAAGATGCCGAAATCAAAGATATACTCCTGGAGATGTGCAGCTATGCCGACCTGGTATATTTTTCCAGTCGTAAGGTCAGCTCAACCCGCGGCGGCGGCATTGTAACAAACAGCAAGGATCTTTACCTCAAAATGCGCGATCTGCTTGTTCTTTATGAAGGATTTCTCACATACGGCGGTATGTCGGTACGCGAAATAGAGGCCATGGCCGTTGGAATAAATGAAACATGCGACGAAACAATCATCAGCCAGTCACCCTCATTCATTGCCTATGCGGTAAACCAGCTTGACAGTGCAGGAATTCCGGTAATTACTCCTCCCGGAGCACTCGGATGTCATATTGACGCAAAAGGATTTCTGTCCCACGTGCCGCAAAAAGAGTATCCTGCAGGAGCCCTGGCTTCAGCCCTTTTCATCATTTCCGGGATACGTGGTATGGAACGCGGAACAATCTCCAGTGTACGCGATGAAAACGGAGATGATATCTTAGCCGATGTTGAATTACTAAGGCTCGCATTCCCGCGAAGAGTATTTACCCTTTCACAGACAATGTATATGATCGACAGGGTGAAATGGCTTTATGACAACCGTGAGCTGGTTGGCGGACTGGAATGGATCGAGGAGCCGCCTCTTCTCCGGTTCTTCATGGGAAGATTAAAAGCAATTGACAACTGGCCTGAAAGACTTGTCGCAAAATTCAAACAAGATTTCGGTGATTCATTATAGTTGAATTAAACTAATTGAAATAAGTCCGCCATGAAACCGGTAAATACTGCTTAATTTGTGCCACACCCTGTGGCAGAAATGTAAAAACATATAGCAGGTATTCTGAAGAATTTAACCGGCAATTTGGGCGGACTTATTATTTTTGTTCTTTTCGAACATTTGAATCTATTGTTCTGCCAGACATTGTATTTTTAGTTAAAAAATATTAAAAGATATTATTATCTTTTATAGTAAATAAACAGCAATCGGATTTTCACGGTTAAATTTTATAATAATATAAAACAATTAATGCAGAATTTTTTATAATTTATTATAAATAATAGCAAAATAATTGTAATTTATCATTTTAGCTGATTCACTGATTTGTGTAAGATCAGCTTTGGCGACCTTAAGTATTGTTTGTGCTGTCATAACTTGCACCAATAAATTTTATAAAAATTACAATTATGAAAACACTATCCTCACTTTTCGTTATCGTATTAATTGCAGGTACATTATTTGCACAAAACAACAAAATTCCTCTTATCGGATCTGAAGCTCCGTCGTTTAAGGCTCTTTCAACACAGGGTGAAATGACATTCCCCGATGATTATGGCAACAGTTGGAAAATACTTTTGAGTCACCCGCAGGATTTTACACCGGTCTGTTCATCTGAACTTTTAGAGCTAGCATACCGTCAGGACAATTTTGAAAAGCTCGGCGTAAAACTTGCGGTAATATCCACAGATGATCTGTCTCAGCATAAGATGTGGGTAGAGCATCTCGAGGAGATAAACTATAAAAACAGGGGTGCACAAAAGATCCATTTCCCGGTATTTGAAGACTCAAAAGGGAAAAACTCAAGATTGTATGGGATGCTTCATGATCCCGTGAGTACCTCTAAAGATGTCAGAGGGGTATTTATTATTGATCCTCAAAATGTTGTAAGATCAGTAAATTTTTATCCCATGGAAGTGGGCAGAAATATTGAAGAGATTGAAAGGACAGTCATTGCTTTGCAGACATCTGATAAAAACCAGGTGTTGACACCGGCAAACTGGAAAGAGGGTGAAGACGTAATGGTTCCTTATTATCCCTATACAAAAGAACAGCTTGCTGAGAATCCGGAATTAAAACAACAATACTACAACATGGGCAACAGAATGTGGTTTAAAAAAATTGAAAAATAGTAATCAGGTTAGTTTTTTGTTTCAGGTAAAAAACTTTCAGTAGCTTTGTCATAAAACTAATACAGATTTATGATGAAGCAACTGATTTTTATTTTAATAATTACCGCTCAGGTGATAACTTTGAATGCCCAGACAGGCAAAGTATTTGAATCACTTATCTTCGAGAGTAATAAAGTTGACTATCCGGTAGAATATTCTGTATATCTGCCTCCCGATTATGATATTTCACAAAGAAGTTACCCTGTTTTATATCTCCTCCATGGATACTCAGATGATGAAACCGGATGGATCCAGTTCGGAGAAGCAAATATGACTGCCGACAGGGGTATTGCCAACGGCGATTTTCCGCCCTGTATTATTATCATGCCCGACGGGAAAGTTTCATGGTATGTAAACAGCTATGACGAGAAAGATCCCTGGGAAGATATGTTCATTGAAGAGTTCATCCCCTATGTGGAGAATAAATACCGGATACGCCAAAAAAAAGAATTCAGAGCTATCGCAGGTCTTTCAATGGGAGGTTACGGAGCATTGACGCTCTCTATGAGAAATCCGGACATGTTTTCATCCTGCGTGGCGATGAGTGCAGGAATATTTACAGATGAAGAGATACTGAAAGATAACTCCCGCGACCATTATTTCAAAAATATATACGGACCAAAACCTGAAAATTCATTAAGTGATCACTGGAAATCATACAGTCCTCTCTATTTAGTTGAAAGTGTGGATAAAGAGCTCCTGAAATCGATCAGATTCTATATTGATTGCGGCGATGATGACTTTCTCTATAAAGGCAATTCAGCTCTTCATGTAAAAATGCGAGACCTTGGCATACCTCATGAATTCAGGATAAGAGACGGTGCACATAGCTGGGGTTACTGGCGTACCAGCCTGTTTGACGGATTAAAGTTTATTTCCGTAAAATTCCACAGGTAAAATAAAGCCTGTCGTACATCAGAACTGAACCGGCAACTGCCCTACCCTCTCCCGGCTGCCCAGTCCGGGAAAGCTGTAACATCTATATCAAACACAAGTGTTCCCCAGAAATACATTAGCAGCGTAGAAATAATAATTCCGCTGATATTAAGCAATATACCTGCTTTTACCATATTTTTAATCTCAATCCTGTTGGTGCCGAAGACAATTGCATTGGGAGGCGTGGCAACCGGAAGCATGAAGGCTAGTGAGGCAGCCAGAGTTGCCGGAACCATAAGCAGCAGAGGATTAACTTCAATAGTAACCGATAGCCCTGCAACAATAGGTAAGATCATTTCGGTAGTAGCAACATTAGAGGTTAGTTCGGTAAGAACAGAGATCATGGAAACATTTACCAGGGTAAGATATATCGGCTTCATACCTCCCAGTCCCGACAACTGTTCTCCAAACCACACCGAAAGACCGGAGTCTACAAATCCCTGCGCCAGGGCAAATCCTCCGCCAAACAGCAATACAATTCCCCAGGGTATCTTCCCTGCAGTTTCCCAGTTCATAATACGCTCACCCCTTGTGGATTTTGACGGAATGATAAATAACAGAATGGCAATAAAAATAGCCACAGTGCCGTCATTTATATAATCCGGAGTATTTAACAAACCGGACCATCCGGGTATCCTGAACGACTGAATATCGAAACCGCTCCTGAAAATCCATAACAGAGCCAGCAGGATAAAAAGAGTCAGAACAATTTTCTCTTCAGAACCAGCCGGTCCGAGGGCATCGTATTCTTTTCTGAAACCTTCGATATGCATGTCTTCCCATCTTTTTTTAGGACGGAAAAGCAGATACAATAATATCCAGGAAATAAACAGCATAACCACTGAAGCGGGAAAAGCAAAAAGAAACCAGTCGGCGAAAGAAATCTCCTCCATGGCAGGAAATATTATAGAAGCTATTCTTGCAAATGACAGGTTCGGAGGGGTTCCTACAAGCGTTGAAATACCACCGATGGACGCTGAATATGCAATTGACAGCAGAAGTCCTGTACTGTAACGGGAGGTATTCTCTGAACCAAGACTCTCTTCAAACTTCATGATTACCGAAAGGGCAATGGGAACCATCATCATCGCAGTTGCCGTATTAGACATCCACATGGATAAAAAAGCTGTGGCAAGCATAAAACCCAGTAAAATGCGCCGGGGGCTTATGCCAAAAAGGATAAGAATCTTAAGAGCAATGCGACGGTGCAGATTCCATCTTTCCATAGCAAAAGCCATTAAAAAACCGCCTATAAAAAGAAAAATCAGGTGGTTAAAATAGAGGGCAGATACTGTTTTACCATCCACTATTCCAAACAACGGGAAAAATGCTACCGGGATCAACGCAGTTACTGCCAGAGGAATGGCCTCGGTAATCCACCACCCGGCCATCAGCAAAGCTATAGCAAAAGTGTATGTAACTGTTTTATTATCAGGATCCAGATCAGCAAAAAGAATTATTAATATAGATATTACAGGAAAAAGAACCATTGCTGTTCTTTTTAGTATGATAGATTTTTCTCTTCCCGGTCCTGCCATAATGGTCTGTTTTTAATGTGCAAATTCCTGAAATATTTTATAACGCTGCCTTAAATCAGTATTTCTCTGCTAACGGAATAACTAATGGTTGACAATAAGCAAAAAAAGTGACCTTAAATATATTTAAAAATAGGCCATATCCTAATAAATTATTTAAAAAGTCTTCTAACCGGTGATGGTGGCAGGACGAGATGAGTTATTATTTTACTATATTGCCGCCCGGATTAGGGTCGTCTGGGGAATAAATCCGGATCTAATCCATTGCTTTTTAGTATCCTGCGGAAATTAAAGACACATATAAGTCAATTCGGGTAAGACAGAAAAAAATAATAGTGTTTAGAAAAAAGTGACTAATGAAGGAAAAACTATATCTCATAATAATCATTGCATCAATTTTTACAGGATGCGGCGGCACAAAAAATCTCGGCGTTTACAGGGAACATGCAGAAGCTGCGGAAGCTCAAAGCAATTACGCAGAAGCCGTTAAGCAGTGGGATTTATATTTCAGCGAGATGACAAGAGAGGAAACAGATATTGACGGAATTACTTACGCTCGTGCAGCAAAAATAGCCTTCAGGGCCGGAATGGATGATAAGTCGGCCGACTGGTTTGACCAGGCCAGGTACAGGGATTATGCAGATAAGGAGATGTACTCCATTCTTGCTGAAATTTCCAGGAAACAGAATAATTTTTCTAAAGAGCTAAGTGCACTGGAGTACTATTTTGAAAATTTCGGCAGGAATAATACTGACATCAACCTTCACCTTTTTACTCTCTATCATGAAATTAACGAAACAGAGAAAGTACTCAATATATGGCCGTTACTGGCTCCTGAGGATCAAAAGACTGAAAAAAATCTTGATATATTTTTTGAGTTAAATAAGTTGTTGGAGAATGAGCAGGTATGCGACTCAATAAGCCTTGAACTGCTCAAAATAGCTCCCACACATACAGGCGCACTTGAGTGGAATGCCACAAAATTCTATTGGAAAGCAGAAAATCATTATCAGTCTGAAGTAGAAAAATATGAAAATAACAGAACAAGAAGACAATACAGGATTTTGCTCGATGAGCTCAAAAAGGTTACTGCCGATTTTAAAACGGCTCTGAACTATTTTGAAAAACTCTGGGAACAAAACAGGGATGCAAAATATGCAGGATACCTGGCCAACATCTATACCAGATTGAATGATAAAGAGAAAGCAGAATATTTCAAAAAATTCGCAGAATAATATAATATGATCCCTGAGACGGCATAATAATATATTTCGACATTTTTTTGTACATTTAATCCGCCGGATTAACACAATACCGGAAATATAAACTGCAAAAAAAAATACAATAATGAAGACCAATAAAAAGATCACCCGTATCGGGGATGAACAGGCTGCGACAGCCGGCAGCGGTAACAAAATATTTGTTGCAAGTCCCGAAAGCAAAGCCAAAGCAAAAAAACTGCGACTATTCGCTATTCTGGCATGGGTTATCGCTATTGCCGGACAATTATTTGCAATATTCAAACTGCTTACCAATGAAACTTTGGTTTATCTGATAATTGCCATTGTAGTAATTCTTGCTCTTGCAATTACAGCTTCAATCCTTTGGAAAAAGGCAAACAGACTGGATCCGGCATCGGAAAAAGAGAAAGTAAGATTTTTCATTCAGAATCAATTGGGAGCCATAATGGGTGTTTTGGCCTTTTTACCACTGGTTATAGTGATTTTCACCAATAAAGACCTAAATAAAAAAACCAAGACTATAGCCGGTTCCATTGCTGTTGTTGCAATGCTTATTGCCGGCATCACGGGAGTTGACTTCAATCCGGCTTCAATTGAACAATACACTGAGCAAACCAAAGAAGTTGAAATTTTAAATGCCGGATTTAACAATGTGTACTGGACACCTTCAGGAACAAGATATCACCTCTATTCCGACTGCTCATATATTAACACTGACAGAACCTCTGAAATTTTTGAAGGAACAGTTGCACAAGCCCGTGAGCTTAAAAATATAACTGAACTTTGCAGTCGCTGCCGAGTAAGAGCGATGGAAGAAAAAGGAATATCCGAGGATGATTTTAAAACCAGGCTACAGGAACAGCTATTCGGATTAACGGAGTAATCTGATAACGGGCTTATCTGGCAATAAAAAAGTTCCTCAGCATTATTATCCGGAGAGCGAGATCCGGCAATTATTTTGTTATAATGGCAGCCCAGCCTCCCCCCGGATATAACTTGATGTCCAGTTTTGTTTTATTATCGACCACCACTGAAGTTATCTTATAATCCTCTGCATTGCGATCGGCATTAATGCCATCCTGAACTAACCTGGCATTGAACTTCCCTTCAGGTAAAAAGGAAAAGTCCAGGTCCAACTCTCTTTGTTCTTCATTGTTCATTGCCCCGACATACCATCTCTCCCCGTTCCTCCTTGCCAATGCTAAATATTCACCCACCTTAGCCTCAAGAACTTTGGTATCGTCCCATATAGTGGGTATTTCAGAAATAAATTCCGCACACTCCTCTTCTTTGTAGTAATTGGAAGGGGAGTCGGACAGCATCTGTAGCGGACTTTCATATATCACATACATGGCAATCTGGTGAGAGCGTGTTCCCAGACTCATGGGACGTTCAAAACGGGGAAAGAAATTTGCCGGTTGGGCGTTATCCATGGCACCCGGAGTAAAATCCATTGGTCCGGCCACCATTCTGATAAAGGGAATTGTGACATCATGAGCAGGTCATTTTCAACAAGATCAGCATCATTGTCAGTTATATAAAACAATCTCCACGGGAAAGTCCGCGAGCCATTGGTTTTTGCAATATAATCAGCCTGCCTGCTTATTATCTCATTCCGGTCGGCACCCTTTTCAGGCAGGGTAACCTCCAAAACTTTTTTCGGGAAGCCCGCCTTCACGGAATTCCTGCCTGTCCCGAATAAAAACGCACAGGGATAGTCAAACAGGTCAGCTTCGGTAAACAGCACATTAACGCCTTTTTCACTCTTAAAAAGCACAGGGAGACTTGCAAACCGGCCAGGATCGATATCCTCTGTCTGCTCCTTTGTATAAGATCTTTCATAATGCGAAACAAAGGACTCTTCTCCTGGGAACCACGCAACCATATTATCGGAGAAATTGATCTCCATCTTCTCAGTAAGTATCTCTATATCATTCTTAAAAGAAGTTTCAAAACGGTATGCCACACCATAGTCATAAACCCTGAAAACAACATTATAATTACCCCTTATTTTAAGAGACAACTCATTGTAAGTATCATTGATAATCGCCTTTTTTCTTGGTATCTCCGGAATAATCCGGCGGTCGACACGACTTTCCTCACTTTTTACAACCCTGATATTCTCACCCAGAGTCACACCCCCGGACAGATCAAGAGCTACCGGACATCTCTCCATAACTGCCCTGCCATTCATATATGCAGACCAGCTAAGGTCACAGTCAGTATAAACGTAAAGTCAAATTTTACCGTTTGGCGAGTTTACTCTGTATTCCCTGCTGAAAGCCGGCAGGTTTATAAACAGAACTGTAATCAGGATTAATATTTTTGTAAAATTCTTCATGGATAATAGTATTTAAAAGTTAATGGCGTCAATCTAAATCTTCACAAAAGTATAAATTATAGTATTTGCAAAATGAACCAAAAGCAAGTCCTGATCTTTTTAATGCAATTATTGCATCTTTGTATAAAATTTTTAATTTGCTATCGCCGATTTGCCTTAACTTTACAGAAAAATATATTAGCTGAAAATCTTTCTAAAGAATTAATAATATGAAGATTATGAAAAATAATGACTCACTGATTCTATTAGAAATAACAGACATTACATTGGCAGAAGATATTAAGCAAATTCTTGAAGAATCAGCCATTTACTCCATAATTGTAAGTGATAATCCGGCGTCTTCCCTGTTAAATATCTACAGTGGACTTAATCCCTCAGAAAATATCACAATTAAAGTTAATAAAGATGATTATCAAAAAGCTGTTGATATTATAAATCATAGTATATACAAGGATTTGTTACCTTCTTGAATTTAAAATCTTTATCAACAAACAGCTTAATTTTTTTTGAACTTTAACTTATTATTTTTTTCATGTATTAATTTAGAATCTATAATTTAGATAAATGCACACCATCATAAACCATTAACAATAATCATAGTGAACACAATTACTGATGAAAAAAAGATCAAAGAATCTATTGCAATAAAAAAACGGAAAGGAATATACCTTTTAGCGGAAAGTGGCAATAAAACTAAAAAATTCAAACCCTGGCTTGGAGATCTATTCTGCTTTTTATACGACAGAATTATGGAAAAATCCGTTTTCCCGGATAAATTCTCAGGTTCAATAAGCAGGCACTATGAAATTTTGAATGCCGAATTAAAAACTATTGAGAATAAAAAGATCCTTGAATTGGCTTGTGGAAGCGGAGATGCCGTAAAATTCATGAGTTTTAACAATGACTACACGGGAATAGATATAAGCAGAGGACTTTTAAATATTGCAAAAAAAAAATTCAGCGATGCGGATTTTCAAACTCAGAGCTTTTCGTTGCAGATGCTTGTGACCTGCCATTTGTTGATAACTGTTTCGATATTGGAATTTGCAATTTGTCGTTGAATTTCATTAAAGATATTGACAGTTGTATATCAGAATTAAGGAGAGTTCTTAAAGAAGATTCAGTGTTTTTATGCAGCGTGCCGGTTCCTGAAAAGAAAAAACCTAAGGTAAAGATCAACGGGGTTTTGTTTTCAGCTAACGAGTTAAGAGATAAATTTCAAAAACAAGGTTTCATTTTTGAAGAGCTGCCTCATGAAAATGGAGCTCTGCTATATTTCAGAGCAATACTTACAAAGAATGAATAAAAAGCTTGAAATTTTCATTTTTACACCATAAATTTCAAAAGGCCTTTAAAAAAGTCATACAAAAAATGTTAACAATGCGACCGGAAGATTTAGGATATAATGAAACGCTCGAAAAATACATTAATGATAATTGCCTGAATGATTTCGAAAGAGGCAGGATTGTTATCGAACATAAGGAGCGGTATATAGTCAGGACAACCAGTGGCGAATATGAAGCTGAGATTACCGGTAATATGCGCTACACCGCCAGGAGCAGGGAAGATTTCCCTGCAGTGGGAGACTGGGTCTGTCTTACTATATATGACAATAATTACGCAGTAATACATAAAATACTACCCAGGTTTTCAATAATAAAACGGCAGGCGGCCGGGCAATCAGGAGAGATACAGATAATAGCGGCAAATATTGACTATGCATTTTTAGTCCAGGCAGTTGAAAGGGATTTTAATCTGAACAGACTTGAAAGATATCTGACTATTTCCTGGTCTTCAAATGTAAAACCGGTAATTGTGCTTACAAAAACCGATTTGGTTGATTATCAAAGGATTTCTGAGATCGTGAACAGCATTAAATTGCGAATTGAGAATGTTCCTGTACTGGCTGTCAGTAACGAGACAAAAAACGGATTAAAGGAGTTGGAAAATATTATCGAAAGAGGCAGGACATATTGTCTGCTTGGCTCATCAGGAGCAGGAAAATCCACCTTAATGAATAATCTTGCAGGCAGGGATATAATGAAAACCGATGAAATAAGCAGCAGTACCCATAAAGGCAGACATATTACAAGTCACCGGGAATTAATTATTCTGGAGAATGGCGGAATAATAATTGACAATCCGGGAATGCGGGAGGTTGGTATTGCAGACTCTGAAAGCGGATTAGAGACCCTTTTCGATAAGATCACACGCCTTTCACATAACTGCAGATTTAAAGACTGCACTCATACAAGTGAAATTGGCTGCTCAGTAATTGAAGCAGTTGAAAAAGGAGAATTAGACCGAAAATCATACGAGAACTATCTGAAGTTGGAAAGAGAAAAAAAACATTTTGAATCCACCGTTGCTGAAAGGCGAAAAAGAGAGAAGGCCTTTGGAAAAATTCTTAAAGACTACAACAAAAAAGACATTAAGGGAAGAAAATTTTAATTCCCGCTTTCCTGTTTATTAATCATCAATGTTACATCGTAATCATCAGGATCAATAGTACGGGTTGAAACCGGATAAGGAGCCACATTTACCAGTTCAAATGAATATAAACCTACAGTGTCTGTAAGGTTATCAAAAGTACTTAATTCAATTGTCCCTTTCGTTGGGGCTTTCACCTCAATTTTAACAACAGCCTCTCCCTGCCAGATACACACAACATCAGACGGACATCTCGAATCATTAATAACGGTGATTTCAAATTTCAAAGCATTATCATCAGATTGATAATTCTTATTAACCTGATAATCTTTTTCCAATCCCAGGATAAAGGTCTCCGGGAAAATTTCTTCATTGCAGCCATAGAATATCAATCCTGCAGTAAACAATATCAAAACTAATTTCTTCATGATATTAATTTTGATAATAGACGTAATAAAGTAAAAATAAGTTGCGTCAATAGAAATAATTTTATTCATAGATATACCTAATGATAAAAAGTATTTAAATATTAAAAATTTTCCAAAAAAATATGCAACTGGAATTAAAATTCGTAAATTGATTTATAATTAATATGCTGATTTTTAATAATTAAAGAAAGGAAACCTATTATGCAATTAAAGACTTTGTTTATCATCAAAGCAGTTGTATGTCTTTGCCTCGGGATTTCCATCCTGGTCGTTCCTAACTTTGTTTATTCTATCTTTGGTACCACTCTCACGGAGGGAGGATTTTTTGCAGCCAGAGAATATGCCGCGTCCATGTCAGGCATTTTAATGCTTACATGGTTTGCCAGAAATTCACAGGAGTCACAAGCACGATGGGCTATTGTTCTGGGCTTATGTGTTTATGATGCCATAGGAGTTGTTATTACCTTAATCGCTGTCATATCCGGTGTATTAAATCCGCTGGCATGGCTTATTGTTACCTTATATCTCTTCTTTGCATTGGGATTCGGATATTTTCTCATACCCGGGAAGAAATCCTGACAGCGCACAAAAGTAGGAAACATAATATCCGGATATATTTTTTGAAAGGATCAGCCGCTATATATTTTCATTCTATCTATACTATACATTCACATGAACATTATTCATCTTTGTGATTTCCGTCTCAAGGGCCTCATAAAAGATATTTTGCTTCTTCTGAATTTTAGTTTTAAGTGATTCCAATTCTTTCAGAGAAATATTATCAATGTTTTCAACTAAAAAATTAAAAGTATTGAGAAGAAACAGATTACTCCCGGAAATTGCTTTTCTGATTTTTTTTTCTATTGAGAGGGATAATTCATTTGAAGGATAAAAACTCTTCAGCACCAGATTTGTATATTTTGCCCATCGTGAGGTATTAAGGATACCGTTATGGGAATCAATCCAGTCAGAAAACAGGTAAGATGAGTAATTGAATAGGTCATCCAGCCGGGGATCCAAAAAACTATAATCTTCAAAACCAGTCAATCCCTTAAGCCTGTTATCCATCTTCAACTGTTTTTCAATGGCAGTTTCTGCATAAGGTAAAAGTTTGCAATATGTAACGGGTGAACTGCCATCTCCTATAATTTCCTTTAAAAAGTTAAGGTTTTCAGTTATTGAATCCAAATTACTCCATGGTTGGAACAGCATAAATCCGAAATCAAAATAGACATTTAATTTCTTAAGAATATTAACAGAGGATATAATTTTATCTCTGTTGATATGCTTATTCATTATTTTCAATCCTTCATCAGTTCCGTTTTCAATACCCAGATAGACAACAAATAAACCATACTCCATCATCATCCTGAAGATATCTTCACCAATCTCATCAGGCCGGCAATTAATTTTCCATATTACTTTACCTTTGAGTCCCTGACCATCCAGTTCTTTGCAAAAAGTTGTGATCCAGTCTTTTTCCCTTTTGGGATTTACAGGAAAATCATCATCCTGGAACATAAAAATTCTGCAATCCCTCGTTTCATATAAATATTTCATTTCTTCAACAACAAGCTCGGGTATTCTTATGCGTTTAACAGGTCCCTCAGGTTTTTCATAAAACTGCCTGATACTGCAAAAAGCACAATTATAGTAACAACCTCTTCCCGCAATAAGTGTTGCATATTTAAATCCAAGTGCATATTCCTTAAGCGGCGGCCTCAGGGGTATTGGAAAATTATCAAGACTGGTCTCTAACGGTCGAAGTTTATTTACTATAATTTTTTGATTTTCCTTGTATGCAATTCCCTCAATACCAGTCCAGGTTTCACCTTTATAAACCGCCCTTACCAGTTCAAGAAATGTATATTCTCCCTCATAGAGAACAACCGAATCAAGATCAGGTACGATTCCGAGAATATCATCATGTCTCAAACTGGGATAATGACCTCCAGAAGAGAAGTGCGCTTTTACGCCATTTTCTCTAAGGGAGGCAAGCAAATCCCGGAAATTAAAAATATGATACTGAAAAATTACAGAAAACCCGATTATCAGCGGATCATACTTTTGGACTATATTCAATATTTTTTCCTTCCCCAACTGATAATCAAGCATCCTGACCTGAAATCCTTCATATACTAATGTGGAACCGATATAACCCAGGCCCAGATTATCCTGCTCCTGAAAGCCAATTAAAATTACCGGTTTCTCTAAAGATTCAAAAAGTGGCATAAGGATGTCTTTTAAATATAAACAATTTAAAATTGCTACTTAATCAGTTCCATGCTTTTATTAAGCATTTCCATCTCAACCTGAAGTGATCGCATTTCCAGTTCTAAAAGATTTTTTCGGGCTAATAGTTGATTTTTGTATATCTCAACCCTAATTTTGTCAGAGATCGCCAGCCATGGCGGAGGATCCATTACCCAAGCTTTTTTCATTATTAATGAAGAATATTCTGAAAAAGCTAATTTATCATCTGATATTCTAAGATTCGGCCTACTCATAATAAATAGAATTAAAGTTTTGAAATAATATGTAAGACGTCCTTAGTGCCAATACAATTTACAAATAATAATTATAAAATACAATAAATTAAGGATTTAAAAATGATTCATGTAAAAAGTAAACAATAATTGCAGAATTATCCGCAGATAATTTCATCATATTAATCAGGATTCATGAAAAATTTTTCTGCGCAACTCATCTATTTCAAAGACTAGCAAACCGATAGGTAAAACATTATGACAAACATAAGTTTAAAATTATGTATAATAATATTAAGCTAATGCAAAGTAACTGATAGTTAAACATCATGAAAAACTTCAAAATAAATTTTTTATGAAATTTATTTTTTCTCATATATACATTTATATATATTTGCATAATTAAATTAAAAAAATTCAAATGGAATTTAAACAGTTGGATATCAAATCTGAAGAGAGTTGGGTCAAAAGAAATTTATTGACAAAGCATGGGAAAAAAACAATTATATATACCCTTATAGGGGCTATTGCCGGTATAATTATTTACCTGGTAACAGAAGAAAAGAAGTTAGCTGCCATTACCTTTAGTGAAATTGTGCCGAATATAATACTTGGCGGATTTTTCGGATTCTTTATTACCAACAGTCCTTGTGCCAGTAAAAGGTGTTAGGACTAAAGAGTACCAAAATGCAAAATCAACTCACCCGGCAGCAGAGAATTCACAAGGCCGTTAGTATCAGGTAACATTGTCCCGATGTTATAAAATAGATTCACAACTTATTTATTCCCCGTTGGCTCCTGTCGGAATAAAATCAAGTAATATTTCACGTACAATGGATGTGAACTCCCCAGACACATGTGGATCAAAATGATATTTTTCCAGCACGGCCGGACTGGTGATCCCCCTTTTTACCCAGTTGGAAATGACATACCATGTCGGATTGTTAAATACTTTATAAATATTAGCCTTTGAAGTAAAAGGATCACCAATGTGCATATTAATCAGGTCAATCGAATCTTTAGTAGAAAGAAAATTTAAAAAATGATAGGACTGTTCCATATACTTGTCTTATTGTCTCAGTTATTTTTTTAATTTATTAATGGGAATATGAAGTATTATTCTTTAATATGTGGTTATTAAAGTATAAAGAGTGAATTTCGGTAAGTATAAGTGCCGGAAATAAATGCTGATTAGCAGGCATTTATTAAGTTTGGACATAATCCTTAAAAACTTTTATCCGTAATATGCCCGTCAATAAATTATACAAAGCATATAACTCCAGTGAGAATGGCAGGTAACCAAGGTAACCGGCAATTGGCATTTCAAAAATTTTAGGCTCATTGAGATATGGTAATTCATAGGTCCACTTGGGATAGGAATAATAATTCCACAATTCCCAAAAAAAGCCACATATAAGTACACCAATCCAGAGGTTCCATACCGGTCGCCAGTTGCCTTTTTCTGTCTGATGAAACAAGGTTTTGAAACCCAACCGGTAATTAAAAGGCTCTACTATAAAATAGACTGATATCCATACCAAAGGGAAAAATATTTCAGGCCATGCCAGTAACATGAAAAGCATAATCCAGCCGGAAATAAAAAATATCAATGGAAGACGTTGCCCAGTCTTCCAGAGTGGGCTAAAATCCCGCCATTTAAAAGTTGACACAAGTTCTGCTGATTCAAATACCGCCGGCAACACGGTGCTGAAATTTAACGAAGCGAATAAAGCATAAGCTGCATTACTAAAATATTCCCTTCCCTCATAGTGCCAATTTTGCATCATTTCATTAAAAAGCTCGAATAACCACCAGAAGGGGACAGAAAACACGAACAGAAAAATAAATCCTTTTATATTCCTTCTTATGAGGGAGGTTCCTTTTCGTTTATACACAAGACCATCAACAGCGAGTACAAATCCCAGCCATAGCGGAAAAAACATAAAATGAGTCCTTAGTCCCTCAATATTCCAGTTCATATACCAAAATATGATCACCAGAAATAATCCAAGCCAACCGTGAAGCGGGTATTTTCTTTTCATTAGTTACATAAACCTTAAAGTTTAATTCGTTCAAATTTAACACTTTCTGCCCTATGGTTTTATTGTATGTTACCTTCTGCTATTCCTTTCAATTCATAATTTGTACTTCTTCCTTCTGCTGAATCCTTTCGCAGAATCCCTTTTTCAATCAGGTCGTTTATATCTTTAATAGCAGTGTCTTTTGAGCATTTAGCAATTTTTACCCATTTTGAAGAGGTCAATTTACCATCAAATCCATCAAGTATCTTATTCAATAACTTTTCTTGTCTCTCATTTAACCATGTTTTTGCATGTCTATTCCAGAAATTTGCTTTGAATAAAACTCTGTTTAAAACAAAATCTGCTGATTTTAATGCATTTACGAGACAATTTAGATACCACAATTTTATTTCACTAAGAATCAAAGCATCATCATAAGTATCTTTTGCTCCGTTAATTCTATAATTATGTTTAGCTTTTAATTTTATATCTATATTTTGTTGTTCTTTTATCTGCTGTTTTCCCGATAACTCCATTCTCAACCGCAACTTTTTAATCCCTGCTGGCAGTTGCCTGAGATATATTTTTAAATGCTCTTAAATAGTCTTTTCTTGAAAATTCTTTTATCCCAATGATTTCTCTAAAACTCGAAATCCTGTCACTACTTGTCAAACTGACATTTTGAATCTTCAATAAATCCTCTAATGCTTCTTTAATAATTTCCAGCATGAATTCAATGAAAGAAGTAGAACTTCCCTGTTTATCTGATTTACCCAGGACATTATAATATTCTTGTTGTTGGGCTTTTATTAAAGTTTCAATGGGAAGAAACTCAAAAACAGGAGAGTACTCTTTGATACTATCATTTGATACTATCAAAGATAATCATAATAGCTGACGCTGCAATTCTTTTTCAAAATTAAACCTGATTTTTCCTCTAATCCCTCTTTAAATATTTTGAACAAAGTAGAAATCCGGATATCAATTTTCTCATTTTTCAAATGTGAGATATTACTTTTTTAGTCCCTTTTTTTGCCAGGTCTTACAGCGTGAGATGAGCTTTACCAACATTGAGGCCTAAAGAACCTACATTTTTTTATACATTATATCATAGGGCTGAAATTCCGTTTTGTTAAACTCGTACACTATGCCGGTAATTAATGTAGTCTTATATGAAATTTTCCAACTTAATCCAACTGAAGGATTTAAAAAAAATCCAGCTTCAGCTGACCATGCTTTATTATCATGTTGATGATTTATTTTCTCACTCTTTTTTTGTGTATTTAAAATAAAACAGATTATCCATCATTCGCACCCAATCCGGTAATTTATTTATTTTCGTATCTATCACATCAATAATTTTAAGTTTTGAAGTCGTGCTTATGGCTGAAATATCAGAAAGCTCCTTATTACCACTTAAATAAAGTTGTTCAAGGTTTTCACAATTGTTGATTCCAAAGTCCAGTACATTAAACTTGTTATTTCTCAGGGAAAGCACTTTTAGATTCTCAAGTTGACCAATCCAGGATGGAAGCGACGACAGATTATTATTGTCCAAAATCAAAATTTCAATTTCCGGATTTAATGCCCTGATGGGTATTTCTTCTAAATTTTGATAACTTAAGTCCAATATTATTTGTGAATAATTTAATTCACCCCTCCCGTTAAAAATTTCAACTGAATTTATTTCCTGTCCCTGTGAAGCTAAACAAATAAGAATGAATCCAATAGTTATAAAATGTAATCGTTTCATAAAATGAATTTTTACAAATTCCTAACGTATAAATATTTTTCAGGTGTTTAGGTAAAATATATTAATGCGCTAAAACTTAATTCATAACAAACTTACATAAAAAAATTTTACAACCGCACGGCATAAAAATTAAGCCTCTATCCGAAAATTGTATTCGTTCTGGAGGCTCAATAATTATTAAAATTATTTTAAAACAATTTCTTAACTTTATCAGGGATAGTAATTTTGGGAAAATGAGAAAAATTCTTGTTTTGCTTTTCGTCATAATTTTTTTCATCATGTTCCCGGGAGAAAAATGTGTTGGATATAAGTAAAAAACTAAATCATGAAAAAAAGTTGTGCCTGGGTGGATAACCGCAATTAAAAACCCGAATGTCCGCGCTGTTATTTCCTATGAGCCTGGCAGCAACTTTGTATTCCCACAGGGAGAAGTACCCGCATCATTAACAAGTTCGGCAGGTGCTCTTGAAGCTGTTGGTGTACCTATGGCAGACTTTATGAGACTCACAAAAATCCCGATAATTATATATTATGGAGACAATATTTCCGCTACCCCAAATGACAATCCGGGACAGGACGCCTGGCGGGTAAGGCTTCAAATGGCTATTCTATGGCAGAATGCAGTTAATAAATATGGTGGTGATGTAACCTTACTTCACTTGCCCGAAATAGGTATTTATGGTAATACTCACTTCCCATTTTCAGATTTGAATAATATAAAAATAGCTGATCTAGTATCCCAGTTTCTTAAAGAGAAAGGATTGGATTGATGCTCTAATCGACTGAGTAAACTAATATTACCGGATTAGAAATAAACACTTTGGAACCTGCTCCTGATATGAAAAAGTTAATTATAGAGAATCATTTTGATGAAACAAGTTATTAAAATTAATTCCGGGTTGTTACAATTTTTGATAGTGATAATGATAAAATCACTGGCTATATATCATCAGGCAGGATTAATTTGTAATATTGCCTGCTGTTTTCATTGCAGGAGGTATGGATAAAAATGATATATAATTATAAGAATAATGCTTAAACAATCTACAAAAAAGTTAATACGATATTTTTTGGGTTCACTGCTAATAGTGTTGGCTGTAAATGCATTTGGCGGAGGATATTATGGAATGGCCGGAGCGAAGGGAGTACCTGTTGAGTGGTTGAAGGGCAGTCCATTCTCCGATTATTTCGTACCTGGCTTATTTCTTTTTATTGTGATCGGTGGTTCAGCTCTTTTTGCCGGCATAGCTATATTCAGGCGACTTAAAATAGCGCGCACTGCAGCATTGATATGTGGTATAATTACTCTTCTTTGGATTGTCATGCAGGTTTCAATAATAAGCTATGTTTCCTGGATGCAGCCGGCAACATTAATTGCAGCTATTTTAATTCTTACACTAACCGGCTTACTACCAAAAGAAGAGCATTAAATATCTTTATAAATGCCAGCAGATTGTTTTTTTGCAAATTAAATATAAAAGGTTCCCATAATGAAACGAGTATGATTGTAATATCACCCATGAGAATGATTAAAACATGTGCGAGTTCCATATGATACCTTTGAAAATAGTTAATTTTAATCATTTGAAATCAAACTCTAATTTTGTCAAGCGCAAAAGTTGTTTAATTTGACTCGTAGATTTTCAGAGTCCATCTTTTGAAGTAATTAATAAATATGAAACTTACCAGGATTCTCGCACAGGCATCAAAGATGGAAGCATAATTGTGAGCAAAAATGGGAGTAACTATAACATATCCATTGACTGCATTGATGTTAACGGTAAAAAAATTACCGGTTACTATACAGGACAATTAACTAATATAAATTTCCCTATTTAAAAAGTGACTGACTGAAGAAAATTGCCTGTAAGTATCCTTTGGTAAGATATATATTTATATATTCATTTTCCTGATTAACCTTATTTAATTTAGCTAATATTTAAACATGAATCTATGGAAAAATCAAAAGTCAGAATAGGTGTCGTCGGACTGGGCATATGGGGTCAAATGCACGTAGCTGCATATCGGCAGCATGCTTCAGCCGAGATAGTGGCTGTTTGTGATATAAATGAAAAGATTGCACGTGATACATCCGCTAAATATGACATACCGGGCTTTTATCCCGATATTGATCAAATGCTGGAAAGTGAAAATCTCGATGCTGTGTCTGTAGCCACTCCGGATAATCACCACACAGAACCAGTAATAAAAGCAGCCAGAAGAGGATTACATATCATGGTAGAAAAACCTTTGGCTATGACAGTAACCGAATGCAGAGAAATGATAGAAGTTACAAAGAAAAATAATGTCTGGTTAATGGTAGACTGGCATAATCGCTGGAATCCCTCCTTCAATAATGCATGGAAAGCTATAAAAAATAATGAGATCGGAGATATTTCCTATATTTATTTCAGATTATCCGATACAATTTATGTTCCCGCCAAAATGCTGCCCTGGGCTGATAAATCCTCGGTTCTTCACTTTCTGGGAAGTCATTCTATTGATACAATTTGCTGGTTAACAGGGAAAAAACCTAAAAGTATCAAATCGATTAAAAAGAAGGGAATGCTTACCGGGATGGGAATTAATACTGCGGATCACGGGTGTCCAATTAAATTTTTAACAATTAATACTTAAAGGCAAATTCAAGTTGAAGAGCATCATCGCATACGTC
>ENA-OSEO01000585-OSEO01000585.1-sediment-metagenome-genome-assembly--contig:-NODE-585-length-89852-cov-7.430409_pt1 | contig 89852 bp, 73 predicted proteins | sample MGYA00237883_ERZ534232 | MGnify/ENA metagenome assembly ERZ534232
AGAACCTTTTCATAAACCCCTCCTTAAAAAAGACGGTGTCCCCTCACTATACAACCGTTAGAATACCATGATTGCGAGGTCATGTCAAGGCCGAGTCTCTGAGAACTGGCCGGTGACACAGCCACTCTCAGGCTTGGCACCACCGGGGCGATCCGCTTCAGCCCTGATCGTCGAGTTTGCCCTGCGGTCCGGTCTGAAACGCCGCGCCTGCCTTGCTGTTCCCGCCGGGTCCGGATAGACCCTCGAAAAAAGCCCGCGACGCCCTCGATCCATAAAAAAAGTAGATAGACACAACAGAAAGAGGAAGACCTATGAGTGTTAGTGCTCGAAGACTGCTCAAAACCAACAGCACCCGCCGGCCCCAACATCGCCCAAGGCCAGCGCACACGGCGGTCCCAAGCCAGCACAAGCCAACTAGCACCAGGAGAATGCTGCCCCAGACCGGAATGTTGTCCAAATTGAGGAGTACCCCGACGACAAGAACGATTGCGGAGAATACCTCGATATAACAGCCCAGCCGAACAGGCCACGGTGGCTTTCGACGGGGCTCGTGGAACTGGATGCCAAAGACCCCTTCGAGAATCGCCAGACATGCAATCACGATAATCTCAAAGCAACTGGGCCACATTCCTGCCTGCCCCAACGCAGTATCTTCGCCCTATTAATCCATGTGATCCCGGATCTGGTTATAGAACTCCACGTACTTGTCCCGATCCGGGCCCTCCCGCAGCGCGATGGCCGACCGCGGATGCTGGTTCAAGATCCCCGTGATCGCGTACGGGATCAGGTACCCCCACTCCAGCTCCTGCCGCATGGGAATCATGTAATCCTGGATCACCTTCAGCACTGGCTCGATGTTGAACTTCGGATTCTTCAAAAAGCCCATAATCAGTTCCAGCGGGCAATTCCCCGCCCCCCGGCCGATCCCGAACAGCGAGCCGTCCACCAGGTTGCAGTCCTTGCGAATCGCCTCGATGGTATTGGCAAACGCCAGTTGCTGATTGTTGTGACAATGGATCCCCAGCCGCTTGCCCGGCAGGTGCCGCTTGAACAGCTCGACGATGTAGTGAATCTGCTCGCTGAAAAAGTAGCCGAAACTGTCCACCACGTACACCGTCCCCGTCGTCGTCGCCGCGATCTGATCCAGCGCCTCCACCAAGTCGAACTCGTTCTCCGTCGAGATCGCCATGATGTTGATCGTCGTCTCGTAGCCCAGATCATGCACCCGTTTCTGCAGCACGATCGCCTTGTCCACGTCCTTCACGTACGTCGCGATCCGGATCATGTCGAACGGGCTCTCATCCACCGGCGCGAACTGCTGCTCCAGCACCCGGTGCGCATCGACCATCACGCTGAGCTTCACGTCCGACTCGATGCCGTCGATGATCTGGCGGATCTTGTCGTCGTCGCAGTACTTCCACGCCCCGTACTGCTCCGGCGGCGCATACGTGCGGCTCGAACGGTACCCCATCTCCATGTAGTCGATACCCGCCTCGCTCAGGGCCCGGTACACCGCCCGCACGAACTCATCGGTGAAGTAGTGATTGTTGATCAACCCGCCGTCGCGGATCGTGCAATCCAACACCTTGATTTCCGGCCTGTACATAACGACACCCCGCTGCTGTTTACCTCGCGCCCAATCGCTTCAAGGCGGCCTCGACCACCACCGGCGCCACCGGCTGCGCCCACTGTCCGTCCCGGCACAGCACCCGGCCGATCGCCTCCAACACGACGAACTGCGGCCGCCCCCCCAGCGCCTTCTTGTCCCGCTGCATGATCGCCATCAGCGCCCCCACCGTCTGCTCGGCCGGAATCGACAGTGGCATCCCCAACGTCTCCAGCAACCCGGCGATCCGCTCGATCCGCTGCCCCCCGCCCAGACCCAGCGCCTCCTCGATCCATGCCGCCGCCAGCAGCCCGACCGCCACCGCCTGGCCATGCAAGAGCCCATACCCGCTGGCCGACTCCACCGCGTGGCCGACCGTATGCCCGTAGTTCAACACCCGCCGCCGATTCTTCTCCGTCGGATCCTCGGCCACTACCTCGGCCTTGATCCGGCAGTTCCGCCACGCCAGTTCCTCCAGCACCGCCGGGTCGCGTGACAACAAAGCCCCGGCGTTCTCCTCCAGAAACGCAAAGTACTCCGCGTCCGCGATCAGCGCGTGCTTGACCGATTCCACCAACCCAGAGCGGTATTGCACCTCGTCCAGCGTCGCCGGCGTCGTGACGTCCACGAACACCCCCACGGGGTGCCAGAACGCCCCGAACGCATTCTTGCTCCACGTGGAATCGACCCCCGTCTTGCCCCCGATCGCCGAGTCCGCCTGGGCCACCGTCGTCGTCGGCACGTGCGCCACCGGCACCCCGCGCTTGAACACCGCCGCCACAAAGCCCGCAATGTCCCCCACCGTGCCGCCGCCCAGACCCACCACCAGCGTGTCCCGGCCCAGGCAGGCCGCCTCCATCGCCTCCAGGATCGCCCCCACGGTGCCCCAGTGCTTCGAGGTCTCGCCCGGCGGATCGATCACGAACCGCTCCACGGTCTGCCCCGCCGACAGCGCCTCCAGGTGCCCCGCCCGGGCCACGTTCGCATCGGTGATCACAAACAGCCGACGCCCCGGCTGCATCTCCTGCAACCGCGCGCACACCGTCCCCAACAGGTCTGATCCGATGGTAATGGGATAACTCCACCCCTCGCCCAGCGGGACTGGAACGCTCACGTGTCGCATCGCCGCCCCGCCCGTCAATAGCGAATCACCACGTGCAAGGGGTACCCCTCCAGGCGGTCACGGCCGGCCAGCCCGCTCAGCTCGATCAGGAACGTCAGCCCCACGATCTCGGCCCCCAGCTTCTCCATCAGCCGACACGCCGCCGCCATCGTCCCCCCCGTCGCCAGCAGGTCGTCGATCATCAACACCCGCCGGCCCGGCCCCAGCGCATCGGTGTGCGCCTCGATCGTATCTGTCCCGTATTCCAGGGCGTAACTGACCGACTCGGTCCGCCAGGGGAGCTTGCCTTTTTTACGCAAGGGCACAAAGCCCGCCCCCAGACGCCGCGCCACGGCCGCCCCGAAAATAAACCCCCTGGCCTCCACCGCCGCCACCACGTCGACGCCGGCGTCCACGAACGGATCGCTCAACGCGTCGATCGCCGCCGCCAGCGCCCGCGCATCCGCCAACAATGGGGTAATATCAATGAAGAGAATGCCCGCCTTCGGGAAGTCCGGCACCTTGCGGATGAAATCCTTCAGGTCGATCGTTTCCTGGGCCATCCTTCCCGCTCCCGACATTCCCTCGTGGCCGACCGCCTGGCCGCTCACACCATCATCAGCTCGTTGAGCCGCGTCAACGCATGCCGCTGAATCTGCCGCACCCGCTCCCGCGTGAGCCCCATCTTCTTTCCGATGTCCTTGAGCGTCATCGGCTCCCGCCCGTTCAGTCCGAACCGCAGGATCAACACCTCCGCCTCGCGGGGATCGATCTCCTGCAGCAACGTGATCGCCTTGCCCAGCTCCTCATCGGTGCCCAGCTCGTCCTCGGGCAGCAGCGTCTTATCATCCTCGATCGCCTCGCTCAGGCCGGTGCTCTCCTCCAGGGAATCCCCCTGGAAGCCCGCCTCGACCACCTCCACGATCCGGCGGATAGCCTTGGCCTTGCGCAGCGGCACCTTCATCGCCCGCGCCATCTCCTCCAGCTCCGGCCGCCGGCCCAGTTGCGATTCGAGATCCGAGGCCGTGTACCGCCACTGATTGATGAGCTCCACCATGTACGTCGGGATGTGGATCGGCTGGGCGTTACTCAGAATCGCCCGTTTGATACTTTGCTTGATCCACCACGAGGAATACGTGCTGAAACGAACCCCGTGCTCCGGGTCGAACGAGTCCACCGCCCGCAGCAGACCCAGGTTGCCCTCTTCGATCAGGTCCCCCAGTGTCAGGCCGCGTCCGTTAAACCGCTTGGCGATGTTCACCACCAGCCGTAGATTGCTGCTGACCAACCGCTCCCGTGCCTCCGGATCGTGATCCTGCTGAATCCGCTGTGCCAGCGCCTTCTCCTCGTCCCAACTCAACAGGCCGGCTTCGTCGATCTCCCGGAGGTAATCCTTCAGTGTTGCGTCAAAGGCCATCGCGCCACTCCTACCGTGAGGCTCGTGTTCGGCGGGTTTCGCCCGCCCGCCGAACACGTCCTCCGGACCGATTCACTCAGATCGCACCGCCCACATAGACCGTGCCGTCTTCCCTGTATCGGTCCATCGGCTTCCGGGGTTTAGCCCCGTCTGCCGTATCGCTCGTCGGCTCTGCCGCGATGCCGCTCGCAGACCGTCCGCGGGCCCTGTTATCGGGCCACCCGGGCACGCGAACGCCTTGGCCGCAGACTGCGACAATTCTTATGACGTTTCGTCCCCGGACTCTTCGGCGGACGACGAGGACTCCGACGCCTGTTCCGATCCGCCTTCGGCCTCGTACTCCTGCATCGGCGCCTGCGGCACGATGCCCAGGCCCGGCATCAGCGTGCCGTCCAGGCCGCCGCGCCGCTTGGGCTGATCCTTCGACTTGGCCGCCTCGGCGGGGTGCTCCTCGCCCTTCTTCTGGTCTTCCGCCGCCCACCGCACGCGACGCAGGCTCAGTCCGATCTTCCGCGAGTCCGTATCCACCCGCAGGATCTTGACCTCGAGCTCCTCGCCCATCTGCACCACGTCCTGCGGGGACTCCACCTTGTGGTCGGCCAGCTCCGAGATATGCAGCAGCCCCTCGAGATCCTCTTCGAGCTCCACGAACACGCCGAAGTTCGTCAGCTTCGTGACCTTGCCCTTCACGATCTGGCCCGGGATGTACCGCTCCGGAATCGCCCGCAGCCACGGGTCCTCGGTCAACTGCTTGACGCCCAGCGAGACGCGGTGACGCTCCTCGTCCACTTCGAGCACCACGCACTTGAGCTCCTGGCCCTTCTCCAGCACCTCGCCCGGGTGGTTGTGCTTCTTGGTCCAACTCAGATCCGAGACGTGCACCAAGCCGTCGATCCCCGGCTCGATCTCCACGAACGCCCCGTAATTCGTCAGGCTGGTTACCCGCGTCGTCACGATCGTCCCCGCCGGGTACTTCTGGGCGGCCACCGTCCACGGATTCGTCTCGAGCTGCTTGATGCCCAGGCTGATTTCCTGCTTTTCCTTGTTGATGTCCAGCACCATCACCTCGATCTCGTCCCCGAGGTTCAGGATATCCGCCGGATGGCCGATCCGCCGCGTCCAGCTCATCTCGCTGATGTGCACCAGCCCCTCGATGCCCTCCTCCAGCCGCACGAACGCCCCGTAGTTCATGATGTTGACCACGGTGCCCTTCACGCGGGCGCCCACCGGATACCGCTGCTCCACCGTCTCCCACGGGCTCGGTGTCTTCTGCTTGAGACCCAGCGAAATCTTCTCATTCTCCTTGTCCACCCCGATGACGACCACCTCGATGTCCTGGTCCAGGTCCACCACCTCCGAGGGGTGCGCCACCCGGCCCCAGCTCAGGTCCGAAATATGCAGCAGGCCGTCCAGGCCCCCCAGGTCCACGAACACCCCGAAGTCCGCGATGTTCTTGACCACGCCCTTGCGGAGCTGGCCCACCTCGATCTCCGAGAGCAGCCGTTCCTTGTTGACCCGACGCTCCTCCTCAATGAGCTTCCGCCGCGAGACCACGATGTTGTGGCTGTCCACGTCGATCTTCAGAATCTTGCACTCAATCTCCTGGCCGATAAACCGGCTGATGTCCCCCGGCCGACGGATGTCCACTTGCGACGCCGGCAGAAAGACCGGCACCCCGATATCCACCAGAAGGCCACCCTTGATCCGACGCGTCACGCGACCGGTCACCACGTCGCCTTCCTTGTTGTTCTCGATGACGCGCTCCCAGCCCCGAATTCGGTCGGCCTTGCGCTTGCTCAGCAGGATACTGCCCTCGGCGTCCGCCTCTTCCAGCAGGACCTCGATCTCCCTGCCTTCCTCGATCTCCGACGGGTCATCGAACTCCGAGGCGTCGACGATCCCCTCGCTCTTGAGACCCAGCTCGACGATCACATCGTTGCCCACGTACGCCACGATCCGGCCCTTGATGATCGTCCCGGGAATCAGCGACTCGACCTTCCGGTCGAGCACCCGGTCCAACATCGCGCCGTGCTCCTCGGTGAACAACGCGTCAACCTGGCTGTCCAACTGCTCGTCGGACAACCCCAACTCGTTCAGCAAATTCCTGTCTACCATGGTTTTGTGTTTTCCCCTGTGGAGTCTGTTTTCTCCGGCCTGCAACGCCCCACACGCACGTCCACAGACCGCACGATACGGTTCCCCGCTTCAAACAAAAACGCATTGGCCCACGCAGCCAATGCCGTCCGCTTCCCTACAGCCGGCCGTCTGCCCGACCTTGTTTCCTTACCGTGCCCTCACCACACCCGCGCCCGACGTCCTGCCCGCGTGACCGGCCCCTTACGAGGACGCGCCGCCACGAGCCTGAGCGTCAAACGCCCGCAACCGCTGCACGAATGCGTCAATCACACTGTCCGGCGTCGACGCCCCCGCGGTCACCCCCGCGGTCCGCCGACCCAGGAGTATAGTTGTATCAAGCTCTTCCCAATTCTGCAAATGAAACGTCGCCGGATTGTGCTCCCGGCAAAGCTCGGCCAGCTTGCACGTATTGGCGCTGTGCAACCCCCCCAATACGAACATCACGTCCACCTGCTTGCACAGCTTCACCGCCGCCGCCTGCCGCTGAATCGTCTCCCGGCAGAGCGTATTGACCACCTTCAGCTCCGAAAACCCCCGTCGAATGATCCGCCCGACCATCTCGGCGAAGTGATCCGGGCTTTGCGTCGTCTGACAAATCACTCCTAATTTCTTATGGCCAAACAACTTATCAATGTCCGACTCGGCCCCGATGACCGCCACGTCCTCGGCATATCCCACGACCGCCTTCACCTCGGGATGGTTTGCATCCCCGATGATCACCACCTTGTACCCCTCTTCGAAGAGCGACCGCGCAATCTTCTGTACCCGCTTGACCAGGACGCACGTCGCGTCCACCACCTCCAGCCCCCGGGCCCGAATCCGCTCCAACTGCTCGCGCGTCGCCCCGTGCGACCGGATCAATACCGTCCCGGTCTCGATCTGGTCGATGCGGTCCACCGTCTTGAGCCCCTTGTCGGCCAGCTCCCGGACGACGTCTTCGTTATGAATGATCGGCCCCAGGCAATACACGACCTTGCACCGGGCCAGCGTATCGTGGGCCAGCGTGATCGCGTTCCGCACACCGGGACAGAATCCGCACTTCTCCGCCACCAGAACCTTCAACCGACCTCCTCCACCGCCTCCGTCTTCACGTTCCCCTCCGCCTCGTCCGGCCCATATTCATACAGCGGTCGCCCCAGCTCCAATCGGCACCGCCGCTGCATCTTCCGCAGCGTCTGTGTCACCAGCGCCGCAAAGGCCCGATCGCTCAGGCCCGCCACCTGCTCCGGGTCAAAGCACGGCCCGTAGCACACCACGACCTGCGCAAACCGCGGAAACCGCCGTTGCCGCGGCCAACACTCGTAGGCCCCGTCGATCAGCACCGGCAGCACCCGCGCGTCGCCCCGCCGGGCCAACAGGCCGAACCCCGGCCGCGCCGGCGCGATCCGCCCATCCGTCGTCCGCGTCCCCTCCGGGTACAGGCACACCGCCCGCCCCTCCTTGAGTCGCGCCAACACCTCCCGCATCGCCCGCAGGTCACCCTGCCCCCGCCGCACGGGGATCACCCCCCAACTGCGCAGCAGTGGCCCGAACACGCGGTTCGTAAACAGCGTGTCCCGCGCCACGTAGCACATCCGCCGTTTCAACGGAATCTGGCAAAACACAGGGTCCAGGTAGCTCTGGTGATTGCCCAGCAGCAGAAGCGGCCCCTCCGATGGAACATTCTTGCGTCCATACACGCGCAGGCGGAACGGCACGTACAGCAGGCGGCAGCCCTGCTTGCACGTCGAATACCAGATTTCATTCGCTAGTCCGGCGATACCCGCGCCCTTACCTGCTCGACCATCACGTCCACCACCTGATCGGCGGTCAGATCCGTCGTGTCCACGCACATCGCGTCCGGCGCCGGCCGAAGCGGACCCACCGTCCGCTGGCAGTCCGACGCATCCCGCCGCTCGATGTCCTCGCGCAACCGCTCCCGCGACACCGACCGCCCGGCCTGGGCCAGTTGCTTCTGCCGCCGATGGGCCCGTTCCTCCACCGCCGCCGTCAAGAAGAACTTGCACACCGCTTCCGGGAACGCCACCGTCCCCTGGTCCCGCCCCTCGGTTACGATCCGCCCCTGCCGCGCGGCAAACGCCCGCTGCATCGCCACCAGCCGCTCGCGCACCGCCGGCATCGAGGCCACCTGCCGTACCTGCCCGGTCAGCTCCGGATCACGAATCGCCTCGCTCACGTCCACGCCATTCACCCGCACCCGCATCGTCTCGCCGTCCGCCTCACACGCGAACGCCGTCCGCTCGATCACCTCCATCACGGCCTCGGATCGCCTCAGATCCGCTCCCTTATTCAACGCCGCCCACGTCACCGCCCGGTACATGGCCCCGGTGTCCAGGTACGCCCAGCCCAGTCGCGCCGCCAGCCGCGACGCAACCGTGCTCTTGCCCACCCCCGCCGGGCCGTCAATCGTAACCACCCGCGGACCGTGACGTGTCACAGGCCTGCCCCTTCTTTTCCCGCCGAGCCGGTTCCGACGACGTGAGCCGCACCGCCACGACGCTCGTGTCGTCTGTCTGGTTGGCCAGTCCCACGAATCGACGCCGGTACTGCAACACCGTGCGCACCACGCAGTGAGCCGGCATACGCCCGCACTGCTTCAGCACGTCGTACAGCCGGTCCTTGCCCCACATCTCCTGATCGAAGTTCATCGCATCGATCAGTCCGTCCGTGTACAACAGCAGGATGTCGTTCTCCTGCAGCGGCACCGACTCGATCACGTACTCGGCCTCCTCCATCACGCCGAGCACCAGTCCCCCCCGGCGCAGCTCCCGGATCTGCCCATCCCGCACCAGCAAGGCCGGCTCATGGCCGCAGTTGCAGTACTGCAGCGTCCGCTCGCGCACGTCCAGCGCCGCCATGAACAGCGTGATAAACTCGCCGTCCCGGCACTCCCGACACGCCACCCGGTTCAGTTTGCGGATGATCTCCTCCATCGGATGCCGCTCGTAACCGCCGTCCGAATACGCCCGGATCGTCCCGCGGAACATGCTCATCATGATCGCCGCCGGAAGCCCTTTGCCGATCACGTCGGCCATGCACAACGCCACCGTGTGGTCGTTGAGCATGAAGTAATCATACATGTCCCCGCCGATCTCGAAGCACGGCTCATACACCGCGGCGATGTCCAGCCCGCAGATGCACGGCGCCCGATCCGGCAGCATCCGCCGCTGGATCACCGCCCCCAGCCGCATCTGCTCAGCCACCCGCGCCCCCTCGAGCGCCTCGCTGTATAACTTGGCATTGGTGATGGCGATCGCGCACTGGTTCGCGACCAGCCGCGCCAGCGTCACGGCATCCTCGTCGAACCGGTTGGGCTCCGGACTGTACAACCGCAACACGCCGATCGGCTTGTCGCGGAACGTCATCGCCACCGTCAGCTGGCTGATCAGCCCCTCGCGAATCGTCTCCTCCCGGTAGCGGACCCGCGCATCGTCCCGCATGTCGTCCAAGACGACCGCGTGCCCCTCGAACGCCTCCTGGATCACCGGGTCGTCCAGGGTCACCGGGCCCTTGCTGCGATACGTCTCGCTCAGCCCGTACGTACTGCGCATCGCCAGCTCACCGCTGGCGTCGTCCAACAGCCGAATCGAGCACGCCTGCGTCCCGGTCACCTTCACCGCCGTCTCGGCCAGGCGGTCCAGCACGTCCTGCAGCGCGAAATTGCCCGCCACCAACGTGCTGATCTGGTAGATCTGCTCGTCCCGCTCGATTTGTTCCTGCGTCTTACCTGTCATAATGGTGCCATTCATAGAAGCTCATCGTTTCCAGTCAATTCATTATACCGCATTTTGTGCGTCCTGTGCTCCCCCGTGCAAAGCAAACCCGCATCAGGACACCAATGGCGTGGATATTCCCCGGTAAGAATAGTGGATAAGTCCCCCGCCCCGCGCTGACCCCGCAGGCCGGGGCCGATCTGCCCGCGTGCGGACCGACAAAAGGCAACGCCGCCCCGAAAAAGACGGGCCCACACCCTCGCGGGCCTGGAGCCGGCACCGGCCTCGATCTTCGATCGGGCGGCGATGCCGCCGGCCATCTCTGTCCGATGGACGCCTACGGCTCCGGTTCCTGGCGGGCCTTCTCCATCGCCCGCTCCAAGGCTTCGCGGACCTGCGCCTGTTCGTCCGCCGGCGTGCCCGGTGATCCGCCGGGGGCCGGATAGCGGCCCTGCGGTGAAACGGGGTCGCCCGATCTCCCGTTGACCCCCTCGCCCAGCGCCTCGCGGATCGCCTCATCCAGCTCCGACGTGATCCGCTCCATTCGCTGCCGGGGCTGCTCGATCTGCCGCACCTCATCCGTGTCGGTCGGCAGCACCTCCAGCGTGTTCGAGTCGATCACATACGGCGTCAGGAAGACCAGCAGTTCGTCGTTGCTCAACTCCGTGTCCGTGTGCTTGAATACCTCGCCCAATATCGGCACATCGCCCAGGAGCGGCACCTTCTCAACCACCTCAGACTCCTTCTGCGTCAGGATGCCGCCGATGATCACCGTCTGACCATTGCGCACGATCACGCTGGTCGTCGTGTCCAGCTTGTTCGTAGATACCTGCGTGTTGACCACCGGCCCCACTTCCGAAATCTGCAGGTTGATCGTCATATCCACGTTCTTTTCCGGCGTGATGTTCGGGCGAACCCGAAGCGTGATGCCCACGTCGCGGTACGTGTAGGAACTGACGATGCTGTTCGGGTTCGAGCGGTCCGTCTGGCTCTGCTCCAGGAACGCGATCTCCTGGCCCTTGATGAACGCCGCCTCCTTGTTGTCCTTGGTCCACAGCGTCGGCTGGTTCAGAATCCGCGCGTTCGCCTGGCTCACCAGCAGGTCCACCAGCACATCCAATCCCGTCGTGAACGACAGCACCGTGTTGCCCCGTGTCTCGCCCCACGTCAAGTCGCCCAGGGCCCGCAATGCGTTGCTTCCGATGCTCCCCAGCGCCTCGGTATTCGTGGAATACCGCATCCCCAAGGCATGGATGTCGCTGCGGTTCGCGGACATGATGACCACCTTGACCATCACCTGCATTCCCGGCTGGTCCAACTGCCGCACCATCTCGCGGATGTCCGCCATGTACTCCTGCGGCGCCAGCACCAGCAGCGCCTTGCTGCGATGCACGGGAATGATCCGCACCTTTCCGATCAGGTTACTGGCCGGCAAGGTTTCGGTCGTCTGCCGCGCCTGACGGTTCCACCACGGCGTGATCGTCCCGGCCGATTGCTGCTCCTGACCGGCCACCGCCGAACCCGTGTCCGCCCGATACTCGCTCAGCCCCCGTGTGCTCCGCTGAATCGTCGCGGTCGTGCCCGGTTCGTTCAGCAGCGCGTTGAGCTGATCGCACAGGTCCTCGGCATCCGCGTAGTTCAGCGTGATCACCTCCGGGATCTCCGCCTTCTCCTCGCTGTCCAGATCCTTCACCAGTTTTTCGATCACCGGATACGCCTCCGGAATCTTGCTGATCACGATGATCTTCCGCGTGCCCGGCACTGCTTCAAACGTGAACAATCCGTACAAGGATCCTACGATCTTGCTGCGTGTATCGTCCGCGCCGGCGCGCCCCCCGAAGATCATCCGCACCAGGTTGTTCGCGCTGCCGCTGCTGTCCGTCGCGCTGAACAGCGTGCTGAGCAATTGCGTCATCTGCACCGGGTCTGAATTGTGCAACGTCAGGATGCGATACTGGTCCTTCGTGATATCCAGGGGCACGTCCCATTCCTCGGTGATCTGTCGCGCGATCCGTTCCATGTTCTTCTCCGACGCGATCACCGTCACCTGCTGCAGCGTCGGATAGCTGATCACCTTCACCGTGTCCTCGGCCGTCGCCCCCCCGCGCGTTGCGTAGCCGCCCCACGGATTGTAGGCCCGCGTCCCGGTGCTCAGATCGCCGTAGAGTCCCTCGATGTTCAGCTTGATCTGGTCCGGGTCCGCATACTGCAGCTTGAACGTCCGCTCGATGAACACGTCCTCGCTGGGCAGGTCGATCTGGGCCACCAGCCGCTCGACCATCTTGCGGTTCTCCTCGCTGCCCCAGACCACGATCTGCTTGGATTGGGTCAGCGCCTCGACCACGATGCTCGCCTCCCATTCCGTCCCGGGCAGATCGCGGATGGCGCTCTGCACCGCCCGCGCCACCTCCCGCGCATCCACGTAGCGCACCGGCAGCACCGTCTGGCCCTGCTCCCCGGCCTGCGACACGTCCAGCCGCTTGATCCAGCTTTCGATCAGGTCCATGTCCGCGTTCGAGGCCCGCGCGATGATCCACCGCTGTTTCGGCATCGGGATCAGGCGAACCGGGATCTCGCTGGACGCGATCATCACCGCCGTCGCCGGACGCGTCCCGCCGTCCGACCGCGACTCGGGCCGACCCGCCGAAACCGGGGCCCCGCCCCGTGATGCGCGGCCCTGGGTCTGGCGGCCTCCGGTTCCCACGTTGCCCGTCAGGATCAGTTGCAGAAGCTGTACCAGCTCGGCCGGGTCGGCGTGCTGGATCTCGAAGATTTGCTCGACCACCTGCTCCGATTCCGGCACGTCCAACTGCGACACGATCCGCTCGATACGCAGCAGATTCTCCACCGTGTCGATGACCACCACGTCGTTCGTGCTCGCCAGCGCCGTCACGTGTCCGTACTCGGCCAGCAACGGGGCGATGATCTCCGCCAGCCGCGTCGCATCGTAGTTCCGCAAGCGGAAGAACTTCTCCACGATCATGCTCTTGTCCTCGACCCGCGCCAGCGGGTCCTCCGCCCCCAGCGTCGGCACATACCCCTGCCGCGCCTGGGCGATCGGCTTGAGGAAAATCTTGTCCTCCGCGTGCTCGGCCACCACCCCGCGGGCCCGCAGGGCCGCGTAGACCAGTGACAGCGCCCGACTCCGCGGCACCTCCCGACTCGCGTAAATGGTGATCCGCGTCTGCAACACCGAATCGTCCGTCGGAATGATCGGCTTGCCCGTCCAGTCCCCCAGCTTCTGGATGATCACCCGCATTTCCACGTTGTTCAGGTTGATCGACTCCATGGGCTCAGGCTCTACGGTTTCGGCGATGGACGCCATCATGCTCAGCGAGCGCAGCCAGTCGTCATCCGCCCCGGAATCGGTGGTCTCGGCCATCGCGGCACTCTGCTCCGTGCCGAATCCCACACGCCATTGGCCCGGGACCTCTCGCGCGCCCGGCGCGAAACGGCCGGCCGGCGCCGGCGGTGGCGACGTGGGCAGCCCCATCTCGTCGGCCAGGTTCGGATCCACCCCCAGCACCGACAACAGCCCCCGCGCGCTGTTCATATCCAGGTCCGCCGCCGCGGGCAGGTCCTCCACCGCGTTGGGATCCGTTGCACCCCGAACCGCCGTGGCCGATGGAACCTCCAGGCCCCCCTCGCCTAAGGGGCGAGCTTCGACCGTATCGCCCACCGACGTTGCGTCGCTCACCGCCTCCTGCGCCGACACCGGGACCATCCACACCAGCGACAACCATGCCGCTCCGAATACGAGCATGAAAACCTTGCGATTCAATGTCGTCTCCTTGTTGTACAGTAACCCGCCGTCATTAACGACCGCGGCCACGGAAGCCCCCACCGCCCGGCATACCGCCCGGCATACCACCCGGCGTACCCCCACCTTCCTCCATCCGTCGACGGAACTCGTCCCGCATCCGCTCGCGCTCCTCCGGCGAGGCATTCATGAATCGCTCTCGCATCTCACGCATCCGGTCCATTATCTCCGGAGAGGGCTGGAGGCCGAATCGACCCTGCGGCGGCCCGCCGGCCGGACGTCGATCCGAACCGACACGTCCAGACGCCCGGTCGTCCCCACGGGAGCCGCGATTGTTCGATGAACCCCGTCGTTGCTGATCCGTCATATTATCCACGGCGAACGGCTGGAGCTCCACGCGTTGCCCCTCCCACTCGATGGCCACCGCCGTCGGCCCGATCTCCAGGATCTTCGCCCCCGAGACCTCCTCGCCCACGGTGTAGGGCTTGTTGTCGAAGATCGCCAGGTCCCCGAAGATCCCCAGGCACACCGGCTGTTTCGGTTTCTGGGGCGGCGGCGCGAACATGTTCCGCCGCTTCAGCGCGTCGGCCTGGGAACGAAACTGCGACAACTGCTGCTCGATCGCCTTCTCATCGGGCTGCGTTTTCTCTTCGGCCGTCGCCAGCACCTCCGGCAGCCGAACCACGCGGATGCCGTACCCCACCGCATCCGCCAGGGCCGCCACGCCGAACACCCCCGCCAGCGCGATCAACACCACGTTCACGTACCGCTTCTTGGCAACCCACTGATGGACCGTCATAATCCGACCCCCGCTTTCGCTCCCGGCAGCCGCGCAAACGTCGACAGGGTCAACACGATGTCAACCTCTTGACGGTTCCGCGAGTCCGGCCGGATTTGAAGCTCCTCGACTCCCACGAAATACTTGTTCTCCGGCAGCCGCGCCAGCAGATCCAACACCTGGGCCAACTGGCAGCGGGCCTTGCACTGTAAACGCAACGTCTTGTACGACCCGGACACCGCCTTGCGGGAGGCCTGATAGTCCAGACTCTTGGCCTTGATCCCCGCCCGGTTGAGTTGCTCGTTAAAGGCGTTGCGGAACAACACCGCCTGCTGGTCTTCCGGCTCGGGCATCGCAAACGTCGGTACCGCCGCCGCCACCGCCAACTGCCGCGCACCGGGCCGGCCCGAGGTCCACTCCTCGACCTTGGCCAACTGCGCCCGCAACGCCCGCAACTGGGCCCGCGTCGTCTGCCACTCCCCCAGCCAGCGCCCGCCGAAATAGTACGCCAGGATCGCCACCACGGCGATCGCGCCCAGCGCGATGGCCCGCTGATCCCGCTCTGAAATACGAATCGCCATCGTCTACTTTCCCCGGGTATACCGCAAGTAGTGAAACGTCACCTTCGATTGCACCTGATTCGTGGAGGTGTTCAACGTCGAGCCCAGAATCTGAACGTCGGAGATGCCGCTTTGGGACGCCAGTTTCTCTTCAAATTGGAACACCTGCTCGCGAGACCGGGCCGACAACGAAATCTGGATGGGCCGCCCCTTCTGGAACACAAAACTGTCCACCAGCATCCCGTCCGGCGTGCTTTCCTTGATCTTTGTCAACACGTCCAGAATATCCGGCCGTTCCTCGTACACCTGCTCGCGCGTCTGGTAATGCGCCACCAACGCCCCCAGCTTGGAATTCTTCAGACGCTCCAGCTCGGCACGATCCAACGACTTGGCCACAAACACCCAGACGCCCAGCATCGCCACCGCCGCCACCAGTGCCAAGCCCATCCGAACCAGCGCCCGCGTCAGGCCACCGCCGGCCGCCGCCGGTTCGGGCTTGATCAGATTCAACAACCCGGGATCATCGTCCAGCACCAGCAGTCCCGCGCCGATCGCCTCGGCATACGGGAACAGCGCCTCCGCATCGTCCGGGCCGCCCGCCACACGAAGTCCGTTGGTTCGCGGCACCGCGTGCCGCACCGACACCCCCGCCCGCTCCAGGTACGCCACGAGCGACCCATGCGACGAGGGCGCCGCCGCCAGCAAAAACACCCGGCCCGTCGCCATCGCATCCGAATCCAGCCGCCCCAACGCATTGCGCACATCGTGCACGAACAACTCCGCGGATGTGCCCGATGCCTCCGGCCCCTCCAGATCGCCCGACCCCACGTCGATGGTCGCCGCCTGCGTCAGCCGGCCCCCCTCCGTCAAAATCAGCCGGGTGTCCGCCTCCCGAACGTGCAGCAGCGCCGCCTTGTCACGATCCCCGCCGAAGCATATCCGCCACGCATGCGCCAGGGCCTGGCAATCCGGCACCACCACCGACGGGCCCAATGCACCCACCCTCGACGCCAACTCACTGAGCACCTGCTTGCGCACCGCCGCCAGCGTGCATATCTGGCGATCCGGCCCGGCCGGCTCCGCATACCAGGCCATCGCCATCTCATCCAGACCCAGCGGCAACAGCGCCTCGGCCTGCATCCGAACCAGTCCGGCCAATTGCTCCGGACCGACCACGGGCAGTTCCAAGCGATAGAACGCCACCGCCGTTGAGTCCACCGCCACGACCACGCGAGGGCCACCCGGCGCCTCCCCCGACCGATGTCGCGAGCGCAACTCCGACAAAAACGACGACAGCGACACCCCCTCGTCGGCGGTCCGGTACTCCAGCAGCGTCACCCCGCCGTCCTCTCGACGCAGCACCGTCGCCCGATACGGCCCCCCGGCCGACGGCCCCGTGGACACCGCAACCACGACCTCCGAAGAGATGTTCTGCCCCTGCTCCATATTCAATAGATCGCTCCCTCGCGAAAATACAGGATCTGCGTCGGAGACTCGCCGCGGTCCACCACCGCCTCGACTTCGTACGATAACCCGCTACGATCCCCGGTCGCCACCACGTGAACAGTGTACACGTTCGACCGTGTGGTAACGTAATTCACAAACTCCTTGGCCAGGTCCAGCGTCACGGAGGGCACGTTCCGCAGGTCCGCCAGCGTCGTAATCCCCCCGGCCAGCCCCTCCCGATAGGCCGCGATGTCCTGCGCCACGGGCTCGTTGCCCCCCAACAACGCCGTCAAGACCCACGCCGGCGCCGTATTGACGTTCACCCGGCCTCGAATCCGAGACCGCCGCGTCGTCGTGATCTTGTCTGCAATGTCGTAAAACACCTGCTCGGTGATCGGTTCCGACTGCTCATCGCCCTGGACGGCGCTGGTCGCCTTGTCCAGCAGGTCCGCGATACTGTCGTACCGCCGGTTCTGCGTGATCCATCGCGCCTGGGCCGCGCTGAGGCCCAGATCCTCCTGCAACTGCCGCTCGTTCGCGCGGTTGATGTCGATCCGCTGGTTCCCGTCGGCGTCCACGTTCAGATCGTACGAGTAACACGTCAGGTAGCGGATCCATCCCTGGTTGTAGTCTGAAATCGCTTCGGCCCCCCCGCCACGACCGTACAACAGCGCCTCGGTCACCCCACGCACCTGCAGCAGCTCCCGGATCGTGCGAAAGTCGCCGTTCCGCGCCGGATATCCCCGTTCGAGGTTCACGTAGTAAGGCGTCTCAACCCCCAGCTCCCGCGCCTCATCGTCGCTGTCGCGCCAGTCCAGAATCGCATCGGCGATCTCCTCGGTCATGTCCGGCAGCCACAACAACTGCTCCCGCGTGATGGTGTTGATGTTCAGCTTGCCCGCCTCGTCGGTCACGGACACGGAGAATCGACACCCATCCAGCACGATGTTGTTGAAATCCGCCACCGCCATGTACGCGCTCCAGGGATCGTATAGGCTGTCGCTGTCCCTCAGGTCCGACTCCAACACGGCGATCGCCCGCTCGAGGCCGGCCCGGGCGGCCCACTTGCACCGAATCCGATCCGACGCCGACATGCTGATCCGCGTGTCCATATAGGTCTCCTGGGTGGCCACCGTCACCATCACGGCCAGCAACACCAGCACCCACATCACGGCGATCAGCGCTACGGCCCGCCTGTTTTGACGCCCGCCGCTCATGATCCCCCCGTCCCTGCATCCATCGGACTGACGTCCTCGAATTCCGTCTCCGCCTCCTCATCCAGCGTCGCCTTGAGCCCCTCGGCCACCCGCGAAAACGTCACCGCAAAGCTGCGGATGATCGGGTGCCGTCCCTCCGGATCGTTGGGCCGCTGACCCACCAACATCACCTGGACTAGCTCCGGCAGCACGTCCTGCTCCTCCGGCCACTGATCCAGCCACGCGTACCCGTCATAGTACTGCACCTGAAACTGCACGACGTTCTCGGCGATCGTCGTCAACATGCCCCCCGTCGCCGCGGTGTAGTTCTCGTCGTCGCGCGACAGCGTCACGATCGGGCACACCCGCCGCGTCAACACCCGACCCGATTCGGAGTCCCCTTCGGCCAATGCATATTCGACTTCATACACGTCCCCCTCCGGATAGCCGCGCCGCGCCGGCACGCCGGAGGTCACCCACAGGATCACCCGGCTGCCCCCCGTCGTCGACGTCTCATCCACCCCCCCCACCAATCGGGTCCGCTCGATCGCCGTATCCCGATAAAAATTCAGGAAGTCCCTCCGCAACAACTGTTCGGCGTATCGAATCTCATCCGTCGCCGCCGTCACCTCGGTAATCGACTGCCGCGCCGCCGCCACGGTACGCAACGTCGCCACCGCCACCACCGTAATGAACGTCCCGATGATCGACGCCACCACCATCTCAATCAGGGTAAATCCACGATGTCGGCACGCCCGTGTCATCGGCCACCCCCTCCACGCGCGGAGCGATCCCCGGCGATGCCGCTCCGCGAGCCGGCCATCCCATCGCCGCCTCGACCGCCGGTTTGTCCGCCGCCGGGCCGCGAGCCACCACGTCCTCCTCCTTCGCCGCCGCCACCCGGACGACCACCCCCTGGACCACCGCCGCCAGGACGCATCCCACCGCCGGGGCCCCCGCCACCAAGTCCGCCGCCGCCAGGCCCCATGCCTCCACCAGGCCCCCCGCCGGGTCCGCCGCCACCGGGTCTGCCTCCGCCTCCAGGCATACCACCGCCGGGCATCCCCCCACCGGGCATGCCCCCGCCGCCAGGCATCCCGCCGCCAGGCATCCCGCCGCCTGAAGGCGTCGTTTGACCGCCTTGGTCCTGCGTCGCCTCCGATTCTTCTTCCCCTTCCTCCTCTTGCGACTCTTCCTCCTGGGTCGCCGCAGTGCCCATCAGTATCGTCATCGCCGAGATCTGCTGCGGGTGCGACTCAGGCCCCCACGAAATCACCATCATCACGTTGTACGAACCCGTGTAAGACCCCGCCTCCACGGCCGCCTTCCACCGGTACTCCCCCATCGGACTGTCCTCTCCTCCCAGCGTTCCCTCGAAACGCCCCATTTGGAGGAACTCGTCGACCCCCACGTAATCAATCATCGTCAATTGGCGATCTAACACATCCCACGCCATCTCCTCCTGCTGATTGTCGTGGATCCGCTTGACGTTGCGCACGCTCAGCGTGCAGATCGTCACCACACCCAGACTCAACAGCGTCGAGGCCGTCACCATCTCGATCAGGCTGAACCCCCTGGCCTGGTGTCCGTTGACCCGGCTCATCCCACTCCCCCCGTCGCATCCAGGTCGATCACGTCCAACGGCACCTCCTCCACGCTGCCCCGCTGCACCTTGGCCTTGCCCGTGGCCCCCAGAATGCTCACGCTGTACTGGTGCACCCCATCGCCGATCTGAATGACCGCCGTATCCGCCGTCCCATCCGGCCGAAAGACCACGACCGAACGCGCCTCCTCCGACGGCACCGACTCGCCCCCTGCCGGCATGATGGCGATCTTCTCAAACGTATACCGCTCCTCCATCTGACAGGGCCGAACGTACGGATTGCTCAAGATCGTCTCCGCGCCGTCGTCCGACAGCCGGGCGATCACCATGAAGGTCCGGGTCTCCTCATCCAGCACCAGTTGGCACGGTCGATTCGTCTCCACCGCGTACAGCCGCGCGTACTTCGCCGCCAGCCGCAGTTGCCGCGCGTACCGCTCCAACTGCAGCCGCTGGTATCGGCGCACCGACGTCGGCAACGCCCCGCCGATCAACAACACGGCGATCAGCGCCACCACCAGCAGCTCGATCAGCGTAAAACCGCGTTCCGCCCGGCGCCGCCGTTGATTATTCATCGTTGTAGATGTCCGCGTCCTCACCGGTGTCGCTCTCATCTTCGATGCCGTTGCGGCCGAAGGACGCCAAGTCAAAGCTGCCCGGGTTGCGCTGTCCGTCCGCGATGTACACAAACGGCCGATCCCATGGGTCAAGCAACTGGTTCGGCTTCAGGTAGGGACCGTCCCATTTGCCCTCCAGGTCCTGCGGCATCACCAGCAACGCCTCCAGCCCCTCTGTGTCCGTTGGAAATCGTCCGCAGTCCACCTGGAACTCGATCAACGCCGACTCGACGATCTTAAGCTTGGCCTGCGCGATGCTGTGCTTGGCCTTGCCGAATCGCTTGACAATGTTCGGCACCACCAGCGTCCCCAGCAGCGCCAGAATCATCGCCACGATGACCAGCTCGATCAGCGTAAAGCCCCGACGTTTTCTTCGCCTACGATCACTCATGTCCTCGGTCCTTTCATACCCTGACATGGTCATTGCCCCAAACCGCCCCGTCCAACCCGCCGAAGAAGCAATCCGTTCTCAGCGACGCCGCCTCTCCATTTTTGATTTTTGACAGGTGGATCCTACATCCCGATTCCGCCCAGATCCATCGACATGATCGGCAGCAGTGTCGCTACCACGATGAAGCCGATCACCAGCGCCAGCGACATGATCATCAACGCCGGGAACACCGCCATGAACCGTGTAATCGCCGTGTCGGCCTCCTCGTCGAACGTGTCGGCCGCGCTGAGCAGCAGCTCGTCGATCGTTCCGGTCTGTTCCCCGATATTTACAATTTGCACCAGCAACGGCGGAAACAGGCCGGATGCCGCCAGCGGCCCGGCCACCGGCTCACCCGTCTTGACCTTCTCGGCCACCGCGTCCACCTGCCGCCCCAGAAGCTCGTTGCCCAACGTGTCCCGCACCACGCCCAAGGCCGGTAGAATATTAATGCCGCTCTTGGCCAACGCCCCCAGCGTCCGCGCGAAACGCCCCACGGCAATCGCCCGCAACACCGCCCCCATCACCGGGATCTTCAGGAGAAACGTATCCCACTTCAACCGACCGGAGGGACTTCGTTTCCACCGGGCGAACGCGATCCCCCCCGCCACGGCGCCCGCCGCCAGCAGCCACCCGAACCGGATCAGGAAATTGCTCACGCCCAACAAGAACCGCGTCGGCCAGGGCATGAGCGTCACCGACCCGCCCAGCGTGTCGATCATCCGCGGAAACACCTCGACCAGCATGACGATCACCGAGACCACGCCCACGATCAGCACCAGCGTCGGATAGACCATCGCGTTCTTCATGTTCGTCCGTGTCTTTTGCTCGCGAATCAGCAGGCGTGACAGCTGCGTCATCGTCTCCGGCAGGATCCCTCCCGTCTCGCCCACCTGTACCATGGATGTGTAGAGCTTGCTGAAGATCCGCGGCCGCTCGGCCATCGCGTCCGACAGCGACTGTCCCGCCCGCACGGCCTCGCCCAGGTCCAGCAGCAACTGACGCATCACCGGCTTGTGCTGCTGCTCGGCAATGATGTGAATCGCATCCAACACCGGCAGGCCCGCCCGCAACGCCGTGCTCAACTGCCCCGTCATCGCCACCACGTCCTTCGACGTGATCCGGCCGGACCCCAGGCTCCACCGCCGCGGCGCCGCAACCGCTCCGACCTGATCCTTGGCCCGGGCCGCCGCGCGCGCTGCCCCCGAACGCTCCATCAGCTCACTGACAAAGTGCCCTCGGGCCGCCAGGTCCACCACCGCCTTGCGACGGTCCACCGCCTCAATCACGCCGCTGACCGCCCGGCCCGACTGATCGACACCCTTGTATGCAAACTCCGCCATGCACGCATCCGTTTACAGGTCCGCCACGCTGCCACACCCATCGTTCCATCGACGGTTGAGCGGCTGCTGCGGAAACGCTCATCCCCAGGTCATTCCCGCAAACACGGGAGTCCAGGCCATTCTGGCACTTCGAGTTTAGAATTCAGGATTCTGAGTTCAGGATTTCTTCCCCTGCGATCGAATCGCGCATCCGGGTCGCCGGCCTGCGCGCTCCCAGCGGCACGGCGTCGCCTCGCCAAGGCCCTAGTCCTCTTCCGTACCCTGGGTGACCCGGAGCACCTCCTCGGCCGTGGTGAGCCCCGCCAGGATCTTCTCGATCCCATCGTGTCGCATCGAGACGTGCTCATCCGGCGCCGCCCGGAGAATGTCTTCCGTCGTCGGCCGCGAGGCGATCAGCTTGCGCATCGTCTCCGTCACGCGCAGCAGCTCGAAAATCCCAATCCGCCCGCGCATCCCGGTCCCGTTGCATTCCTCGCAGCCCGTCCCGTGCCACAACTCCGCGTCCGGCTCGATTCGGATCGAGTTGGTCAAACTCTCCAGCAGCGTCGCCGGCGGTTTGTACCGCGTCTTGCACGCCGGGCAGATCTGCCGCACCAGCCGCTGGGCCAACACGCCCTCCAGGCTGCTGGCCAGCAAAAACGGCTCGACCCCCATGTCGATCAATCGCGTCACCGCGCCCGCGGCGTTGTTTGTGTGCAGCGTGCTGAACACCAGGTGTCCCGTCAATGCCGCCCGGATCGCGATGTCCGCCGTCTCCTTGTCGCGAATTTCGCCGACCATGATGATGTCCGGGTCCTGCCGCAGGATGTGTCGAAGCCCCCGGCCGAACGTCAGGCCCCGACGCACGTTGACCGGCATCTGGATGATCCCGTCCAACTGGTACTCCACAGGGTCCTCGATCGTAATGATCTTCTGACTCGGATCATAAATCTTGTTCAGCGAGGCGTACAGCGTCGTCGTCTTGCCGCTGCCCGTCGGCCCGGTCACCAGCACGATCCCGTGGGCCCGCGTCAGGCAGTGCATATACCCCGCCAACGTTTCCTCCGACATGCCCAGCTCTTCCAGGTCGATCAGCGCCGCGCTGCGATCCAGAATACGCATCACAACCGATTCGCCGAACACCGACGGCACCGTCGAGACACGCAGGTCGATCTTCCGCCCGCCCGCGGTGAACTCGATGTGCCCATCCTGAGGTACGAAACGCTCGGCGATATCCATCCCCGCCATGATCTTCACGCGCGAAATGATCGCCGCCTGAAGGCGCTTCGGCGAGGTGGACTTCTCCACCAGCAGCCCGTCGATGCGGTATTTGATCGTCACGTGCTTCTCGAACGGCTCAATGTGTACGTCACTGGCACGGGCCTCGATCGCCTCGAGAAGAATGAGGTTCACCAGGTTGATCAGCGAGGGCTCGCGGGCCAGCTCGTGCAGCTTGGCCGTGCTCACGTCGCCGCCGTCCAATAGCTCATCCTGCAGGGACTCGGCGCTGGGCCGCTCATCCGGCGCCAGGTCCTCCATCATCCGCGCCACGTTGCTGCCGTAGTACTGCTGCACGGCCCGCTCGAGCTCGGACGGGCTGCCATAGCACCGGCGGATCGACAGCCCCGTCACCACCCGCACCTCCTCGAGCGCCTCGGTGGCGAACGGATCGCTCATCGCCACCGTTAATCGCCCGTTCTGTCGGCTCAGCGGCAGGATGTTGTACTTGCTGGCCAGCTCGGCCGGCACCAGGCTGAGCACATCCGGCGTGATGTGCAGCTTGTCAAGGTTGACCCGCTCGATGCCGGCCTGCGCCGCGAGCGTTTCGATGAGATGGCGGGGCTTGATGCGGCCCATGTCGAGCAGAATCTCGCCGAGCCGGCCGCCACGCTCCTTTTGCCGCGTCAGGGCCTGTTCCAGCATAGCCGGGTCGATGAAGGACCGTTCCAGCAGCATCTGGCCGAGCTTCTTGCGTTGCGTTTGCACCTGCGTCTGTTCCACGTGCGTCCCTTGCCCGGGGGCGAGCGCCCCACTCGAAACAGCTATCAATAAGCGAAAAAAAGACTTACGTCAATACTGCCAAAGGCGGTTTGGCGATGCGTCCGACGTAGAGGTGTCTGACAATGAGACGCACGGCCAAGCCTTTCTGTTACGTAAAAACGCCGTTCCCGGGGGTCATTTGAGCATGAAAACGTGCTGCGGACGACCCGTTTTAGTAGTGGCGCGAGGGGGCGAACGGTAACAACAGCGTTGAAAACGAGGGGGCGGGATTCCATGACGGCGGGATGGAGACGCGGAATGATAATATGGGAAAGTGCTAGTATGTGAATATGGGCAATATGAAGGGCTCGATTCAGCGAATAACGGGACATTTCCTAGTTACTACTACGCGGCCAGAAGGGGTCGCCATCGTGCGCAACCGATACGCGGCGCGCTCGCAACGGCGCGCAATCGACACGCCACGGATACAGGGAGAGGGTGTTAATTTGTGAATATGGGAAAGATGGGGAAGAAAGAATGCAGAAGACAGAAGACAGAAGAAAGAAGATAGAATACAGAAGGCAGAATACAGAAGGCAGGAGACAGAAGGCAGGAGGCGTGAGGGTAAATCCTAAGCTCTAAGCACTAAATCCTAAACAAATCCACAAGACCAAATTATAAGCACGAAACGGGGATGCAGCGGCGCGGGGGAGAGGGTGGGAACGTGAGAAGCTCAGAACGTGGGAACGTGAGAACGTGAGAAGGGGAGAATAACGGATTCCTCGGTCCGCCCCGCCAAGGCGCGTCTTCGGCCCGCCAGGGCGGGTCTACGACTTTGGCGGACTCGGAATGACGAGGTTCGGGGTATCCGGCCAAAGGACGCCGAACCCGCCCCGCCGGGGTAAAAAGATTCTCTGTGGCCGAAAAAAAAGCTTGAAAAGTGTCGACCCAGGATCAATCATACGGTTCAGATGAGACCATCAGAGCGCAGGAACACCCGGGGGCAACTGCAAGTGTGGGGTTTGGAGCAAGGGACCCTCCGATGTCGAGGCAGGCGCGTGAGGTCCGATGGAACTGCCGAACTTAGATAAGAAAAGCCGGTCTAATCTTGATGAACTGGTCGAGATGCTTCGCGGCCCGGCACCCTGCTACCTGTACGTGGGCAGTGGCCTATCTTGCCTGTGCGGCCTGGCGTGCTGGAAGGACCTTGTCACTAAATGTACTGAGGCTTATCAGCAGCACCCCAACCATTGTCCGGACACGTACCAAGAGCTCGTGCGCGCTGGGCAAGAGCGTACCCTAGATGTGTTTGAGGTCTTACTAAGAGATTGTTATTGTGGGCGAGAAGCGCTGGCTGAGGTATTGAGGCGAGAATATGTTACAGACAAGCATCATAAATGCCATGAGATGCTTCTGGGACTTCCGTTTGTAGGTTACGTCACGACCAATTACGACAGATGCTTGGAGAATGCCGCCCGTCACTGTGAGGGAGGTGGGGACCTAAGGGACAGGCGGTGGTTCGGTTACACGGCATCGGCCCGCCAAAACGGAGACGGGTTTTCAACGGAAAACCTCTTTGATGGAGAGAGATTCCTTCTGCATTTGCATGGCAGTGTCGAGAGTGATGGGAACTGCAACATCGATGCGATCGTGCTTGCTCGCTCCCAATACACTGAGTTTTACCAGCGACAGGATGTGCGGGACACTTGGTATAGATTGGCGAAGGCGAATCTCCTAATCGCGGGTGTCGGAAGGAACGATCCGTATGTGGAGAATCAAATAGCCACATTCAGGCGCACGGCAAGCGGAGAGGCGTTGAGCAAGCGAGGAAATTGGTGGTGGATTACGCGTATAAATGAAGGTCGAATACCGCTCCACAACATGGAGGCCATGAATGGGATCCGCCTTATTGGATATGAAGGCGACTTGGGTAAAGGGTTGGAAGCTATCGTCGAGTATATTCATGCGGCAGTGACGCCGCGCATGGGTGACGAGGTAGTTGATGGAACAGAAGAAGGCTAACGGCCTTACCGGTTGAGAGACAGAATTGATGCGATTCTTTGAAAGAATTGACGAGATAGATCGGCTGAGGGCCCTCGATTCACCTGGAACGTGGGACACGGATGCTGTAGTACGACTAATCGAGGATGAGCGGGTCGGGTTTGAGTTCTTTCGTGAACGAACGGACGGCGGGCAGGCCTGGCCGAGTGTAGAGTGGGTTCGCACGCTCAAAGAGCGAGGCGTGTTTGACAGGCTTTCCGAGCAGCCGAGCCGGATCGGGTCGAGGGAAATGGCCATGGCTCGGTATCTGGTCGCGATGGCGAAGGAAGTGCCGGAGGAGGTCCTTGAGATCATCTGCGCAACGGAAGGTCAGGATGCGGGGATCCAAGAGCGTTATATTGAAGCGTTGAGGGCCATGCCACCGGCGGTCGCCGTTCGAGGCGTATGGGTTGTGACGAAATACCTGGCTGGGCGACATCGGGCGCTTGCATTCGTCGCGCAAAGAGCGGGAGAGTTGGTGACGAAACTGGCCCCAGAGTATGCGAATGAGGCGTTCGGTATTGCGCGGGCCCTCCTCGATGTCTGGAAGCCGGAGGAGGGCCGGGGTCGGGACATTGGCACGAAGTTCTTTGACAAGGGCTCGTATCAGGGATTTGTCTTCAAGGAATACGTCGAGTTGCGAAGCAAGTATCCCTGGCGAGCGTGGCTTGTGCTGGCGCAGACTTTGGACGCGTATCTGTGTGAGTTGGGTGACGACGACTACATGGTAACGAGTGGATTCGTCCACATGATCCAACGGTTGGACGAGCCGCATAGGAATCCGGTCTATGCGAATGATATTCCCGTGACGTTAGTGCGCGCGATCTGTGAGGCGGGTAAGGTGGTGATCGAAAAGGAGCCGCAGCAGGTCACGGTGATGCTGGATGATCTGGAAAGGCGTGACAAACCGATCTTCTGGCGGATTCTCATGCATCTGTTGGGGTTCGTGGGGCAAGGTGTGGAGGTGGAGCGGCTGAACCGGATCATCGGCGACCGGGGATTCCTGGATGAGCCGTGGTATGAGGCCGAGTATAAGCTACTCTTGAACGACCGATTCGAGGATGTAGATTCCGAGAATCGGGACGTGTTCGAGCGATGGATCGAAGAGCAGGGAATCAATGATCGAGAAGGATGGGAGCAGTGGTTTCAGCGCGTCAAACAACGTGCGGCGACTGAGGGGGATTTTCAGGCGGCGGATGCCGCGGCAAGGGCGCGGGCGCTGTACCTGGTGAAGGAGCGGTACAGGGAGAAGTTCGACGAGTACATAGAGATCGCCGGCATCGAAGAGGAAGCGGCGGCGCCGCAGGCTTCAGTGAGAGAATCCCGATTTGTTGGGCCGGGAGAGGGGGCAGAGTGCTCCGAGGAGAAGTGGCAGGAGCGGGAACCGAGCGCAGTGATCGATCTCTGCATCAGCCGGCCGCCCGACGCGTGGAAAAAGAAGCCCGAAGATATATGGAATGCTGACAAGCCCGCGATTGAGGTACAGGCGGCGGTATTGAAGGACGTTGTCCAGAAGCGAGCTGCGGATTATGTGGCGGTCGGGGCGGAGAGGATCGCTGAACTGCCCCGGGTATTCCTCAATGGGTTCATGTGGGGCCTGGCGGATGCGTTAAGAGGGGGTCAGGTTGTTGAGACGGTCGACTGGGAACAGGTGATCCAACTCGTTGAACGGATCGTTGAGAAGTATGCAGGCGAGCGGGACTATCGCGGTGCGTTGAAGCACGCGTGCTCGCCGATCGAGGTGGCCTTTGATAACGACCCGGTGCGCGAAAACGTGGTGCGGCAGGATATCCAGCGGACCTGGGAGATTGTGTGGGGGCTGGTGCAGTACGAGCACGATGAAAAGGAGACGCCAGACGTTGGGCGCAGGGATTATCTGACGGCGTGTATCAATACGGTTCGGGGATCGGCATTTCAGTTGGCGATTCGGCTGGGAGTGATCTGCAAGAACAACGACGGCAAGACAGGAGGAAATGAGTATGAAAGCCAACTGAGTAAGAAGCTCAAGGCGTGCCTCGATCTTATCCTGTGCGATAATCGTCCGCAGATGCTCTGTCCATTCGGACTGTGGCTGCCGCAGTTGTGCTATCTGGAAGAGGAATGGGTCAGAGCGCACGCGGATCAGATTTTCGATGCGGCCAACGCTGATCGATGGGCGGCCACGTGGGGGACGTACCTGTGCTGGGGTCGGACATCGAGAACGGCATTCGAACTACTCAAGGAGAAGGGCAGATACCGCGCGGCGATTGAGAAGCTTGGGGAGACGGACCAGGACAAACATGGGCGCAAGACGATAGATGAAGGGCTCGCGCAGCATCTTATGATCGCGTACTTCAACGGATGGATGGAGTACGAGGATCCTTTGCTGAGCGCCTTCTTCGAGAAGGCCAGCGCGGAGCTGCGGGGCTACGCGGCTTCGTTCATGACGACGGGGTTCAAGCCCACGCAGGACGATCAACACCTGGACGAAAAGGGACGAGAACCATTCGTAGAGAGGATGCGGCGTTACTGGCAGGAGCGGTTGGCCGTTGGGGAGGCTGATCCGAACGCGCATCAGGAGGAATTAAGAGAGCTTTCAAGATGGGTGAAGGACACGCTGTTGCCGGCAGATGAGACATTGGCACTGCTGCGACGCACGCTGGCGGCCACGGGCGGAAAAGTCGGGCATCGGCGACAAGGTGTGCGGGATGTGGTGGAAGGCCTTTGCCAAATCAGCAACGGACAGGAAAAGCATGTCCTGGAGTGTTTGAACGAACTGCCAAAGGACCAGGAGTTTCTATGGGGGCATTCCGTGTTCAAGGATGCCCTGGGAGAACTGCTGGATCGGGTGGCGGGCCTGGACAACGCGTATCCGGCTGTTGGGGAGCTTCGAAAGGCAGCGATGAAGCTGGCGGATGATCTCGGACGGATGGGCATCATGGACTATCGCAGCGTGTACGAGCGGCTTCGCAAGCTTGAATGAACTTGATGTAGGACCGGCGTGGGCACAGCCCACCCTACCGGGGGCGTGAGGGGGTCTGGATTCCGGATCAAGTCCGGAATGACAGAGGGGCGGGGGCGTGGGATCCGCGTGGGCATGGGATCCGCGTGGGCGTGGGAACCGCGTGGGCACAGCTCACCCGACCGGTGGGCGTGAGGGGGTCTGGATTCCGGATCAAGTCCGGAATGACAGAGGGGCGGGGGCACGGGAACCGCGTGGGCACGGGCCACCCGACGCGCCTCGATGCCATACCGGCATCAGGGAAGCGGGGTCGCTGCGCGACGCTGAAGAACGGGTTCCTCGGCTTCGCGGTGCTTCGCTGCGCTTCGCACCGCTGCGCTCGGAATGACGATGTGGGGGTCTGGATTCCGGATCAAGTCCGGAATGACAGAGGGGCGGGGGCACGGGGACCGCGTGGGCGTGGGAACCGCGTGGGCACGGGGTCGCCCGACCGGGGGCGTGTGGGGGTCTGGATTCCGGATCAAGTCCGGAATGACAGAGGGGCGTGGGCATGGGATCTGCGTGGGGACGGGATCCGCGTGGACACGGCGTCGGGTCAGGGGCCATCCTTGAGGGGCCAGCGATCGGGGTCGGTGCGGGCCTGTTGGAAGAGGGCCCGGGCGCGGGCGACGAGGTCGGGCCGGTCGGCGGCGATATCGTGCCGCTCGGACAGGTCCGTGCGCAGGTCGTAGACCTGGATCGGGGCCGACGGGCCCGGCCGCACGAGCTTGAAGGGGCCGAGGCGAAGGGCCTGTTGGCTGCGGCCCTCGTGGAACTCCCAGTACAGGTACTCGTGCTCCTTCTGCGTGCCCAGGCCCAGCAGCGAGGGGACCATGGAGAGGCCATCCACGCCGGGCGGGATGGGCCGGCCCGCCAGCTCGGCGAACGTCGGCAGCAGGTCCCAGAACGCCGCGACGTGCTCGCAGGTACGGCCGGGGGCGATGGTCCCCGGCCAGCACGCGATAAACGGCACGCGCAGGCCGCCCTCGTACAGGTCGCGCTTGATGCCGCGCAGGGGCCCGTTGCTGTCGAAAAACGCCGGATCGACGCGGCCTTCCCTGTGGGGGCCGTTGTCGCTGGTGAAGATCACCAGCGTGTTGCCCTCGATGCCGCGGCGGCGGAGGTGGTCGCGCAGGCGGCCAATATCGCCGTCCATCCGCGAGATCATCGCGGCCTTGGCCTTCTCGGGCTCGGGCCAGTCGGCGCGGGCGTAGGGACCCAGGTGAGGCACCTCCATGCCGTGGGCGCCGAAGCGGCCGGCCTCGTTGTTCGCGTGCGGGATGGTATAGGACAGGAACAGGAAGAACGGCTCCTTGCGGCCGTCGATGAACTCGAGCGCCTCGGCGGTGAACAGGTCGGGGGCGTAGTCGAGGGGCTCGCGGGCCCGGCCCGTGAGGGCGGCCTGGCCGGGCTTGTTGTGCGTTTCGGGATGCTCGACGACGTTGCGCAGCGGGACCTTGCGGCCATCACGCCACAGGAACTCGGGGTAGTAGTTGTGGGCGTGCCACATGCTCAGGTAGCCGAAGAAGTGGTCAAAACCCTTTTCGTGCGGGTCGTCGGGGGGCGGGGGATGGCCGATGCCCCACTTGCCGATGCAGGCGGTGGTATAGCCGGCCTGCTTGAGGACGGTGGCGCAGGTGGGCTCATCGGGCCGCATGAGGACGTCGACGTTGCCGCGGACGGTGCAGTGGCCGGTGTGCCTGCCGGTCATCAGGCAGCAGCGGGATGGGGCGCAGACCGTGCTGCCGGCGTAGGCCTGGGTGAAGCGCACGCCCTGGGCGGCCATGCGATCGAGGTTGGGCGTGCGGATCAGCCGCTGGCCATAGCAGCCGAGGTCGCCGTAGCCCAGGTCGTCGGCCAGGATGAGGATGATGTTGGGCTTATGGTCCGGCACGGCCGCGGCGGCCCGTTGGCCCCAGGGGCCGCAGCCATAGAGCAGGGCCGCGGGCCAGGCTACCGTTCCCACGGCCGCATCGCGCAAGAACCGTCGTCGCGTTGTGTGCATCGTGCGTTCCTTATCCTGGTGAATCGGCCCTGCGCGGGGCCGGCCGCGGGGCCGGCCCCGGCTCGCATCCCGACCGGCACTGCGATTCAGCGCGGCAGCCGTTCTTCAAAACGTCCGAGGGCCTTTCGCATCTGGGCGAGCTGCTCGCGGAGCTCGGCGACCTGGCCTTCGAGCTTCTCGATGCGGTGCATCGCCCGCTCGTGCATCTCGGCCATCATCGCCTTGCACTGCTCCATCATGGCGGGGCCCTCTTCGGCCCGCGGGCGATCCAGCGCGGGCTTCTCACGCGGACGGTCCTTCGGCGGGGCCTCGGACAGTCCGCGAAGCTTACGCAACTCGGCCTCCAGACGCTCGACGACTTCGGCCCGTTCATGGGCCTCGTCCTCGCGGCCCTGCCGCTTGGCCTTTTCCAGGGCGGCCAGTTGGTCCTTCAGCGCGGCCTTGATGCGCTCGGCCTGCTCGATACGCGGGCGATCTTTGGGCGGCGCATCGCGTTCGGGCCGCTCGGCACGCAAATGGGCCTCGATGTCCCTGGCCTCGTCGCGGAACTTCTGGGCCAGGTCGGATCGGCCCGCCCGCTCGGCCCGTTCGGCTTGCATCCACAGCTCGCGAAGGCGGGCCTCGGCCTCTTTGCGCTCGGGTCGCGGCGGCTCGGGCCCGCGGAGCGCCCGGGCCAACTGGTCGGCCTTTTCGCGGAGGGCGTGGGCCTCATCCTGGTGGCCCTGGGCCATCAGGTGCTCGGCCTCCTGGCGCATCCGGTCGACCTTGTGCTCCAGCTCCATGCGCTCCATGTGGGTCTTGTGCTCGGCGACGCGGGCCTGCAGGTCGGCCTCGATGCGGGCGGCCTCGGCCTCCACCAGGTGCGATTCGGCCTGAAGCTGCATGGCCTTGGCCCGCAATTGCTGGATGTGGGCCTTCATTTGGCCGACCTCGTGCTGGAAGGCCCGCGCCTGCTGCTCGATGGGCGGCTCCTGCGCCGTCGCGACCGCCGTGGCGGACAACAGAACCACCAGGATGATGCTGATTGTCGTTTTCATGGAATGGCCTCCTTCCTGAAATGACTTGATATGTTCACCGTGTGTGATTGCTCCGCCCGTACTGTTGGAACCTGCGATGAAGCCATTATAACGGCTTGGCGGCCCCGTGCAAAGAACTGATGAATACGCAATCGCCCGCGGGGCTCAGGCCGGGGCGAGGGCTTGCAGGCTCTGTTGCGTCCGGCGGAAGCGTTCGAGGGACTCGGTCAGGGCGGCGCGGACCTCATCGACGTATCCATCGGCCGAGGCGCTCCAGGCCCGGTTGAGATAGCGTTCGGCGGCGGCGAAATCGCTCATCACCGTGGCATACGCGTGCAGACCATGCACGTGGGCGATGGCCATTCGAGCCTCGACGAATCCGGCGACGTCGTCGGCCAGGTCGCGGTCGATCACGGACCGCACATCGTAGGGGCTCAGCGTAGCCGCCTGGCTTTCGATCTCGGCGAGCGCCCGGACGATACGGTCCAGGCAGGTCCGCGCCCGGTCGAGCCCGGCGGCGACGCGGTCGACGGCCCGGTGGACGCGCCGATGACCCAGATGCAGCAGGATCACACCGACGATGCCGAGACCCAAGGCCGGGCCATAGGCCGGCCATGCCACGGTGTCCTTGTTCCAGACGGCGGCCACGGCGCCCGTCAGAAAGCCCAAGGTCAACAGCACGAATCCGAGCGTTCTCATAGGCGCATCCCCTGCACGATGGCGTATAGAGCGAAACCGATGCCGACGAGGGCCTCGCCGACGATGAAACCCGCGGCGATAGGGATGCCCACCTCTTCGCTGAAGCGTCGGCCCCGCCAGGCGTCGGCGGCCAGCCGTAACACCGTGCCGATGGTGTAGGTCAGCACGACACTGAAGGGCAGATAGAACCCCAGACCGACCAGAATGCCGAGGCCCCCCACACCGCTGGCGCTGAGCAGGGCGCCGAGGCCGGTGCCGGCAAGGTACTTGGCGACGGGGGCCTGCCCGCCGAGGATGCTGCGGATCATGCCGGCCAGGACCGATGCCTGCGGGGCGGGCAGTCGGTCGCTGCCCAATCCGTAGGCCCCGTGCAGGACGAAGATCAGACCCATGACAATGATCGGGCCCAGCCAGGCGCCCATGAACTGACCGATCTGCTGCTTGCGCGGCGAGGCGCCAACGAGGTAGCCGGTTTTCAAATCCAGCATCAGGTCCGTGGCCTGACTCATGGCGACGCACGCCGCGGCCCCAACGAGCACCGACGCGAGAATCCGCTCGGCCTCGGTCATGCCCGCCGAGATCAGGACAAGAATCGTCACCGCGATCAAGGTCATGCCGCTCAGGGGCGACCAGTTGGTGCGACCGATACACTCGGAGAGGACGACGCCGGCGACCCATATCCACAACGTACCGCACAGGGCCATGACGGCCCCGCGCACCAAGCCCATCTCGCGGACGGAGAGGATCGCCACGACGAACAGCAGGACGGCGGCGCCGGCGACGCCGGCGTAGAGCAGGCCGATGGGCATCTCATCGCGGGCGTGCGGGCTACGGGTGGTGGCGGCCTGGTGCATCGAGCGCACGGCCCCGGCGATGAGCGGCAGGGCCAGGATCATGCCGGTCAGGGCGCCGCCGATCAGCATGCCGATGCCGACGGGGCGGAAGAGGTCCTTTTGCAGGTAGGCCACCAGGCTGTCGCGGGCGATCTCCGGGGACTGGAGCTCGGCGGGCGTGGGCAGGGCGCCGGCGGCGGCGAGAATCGGCGAGATAATCCAGTAGCACACGAAGCCCCCGATGACAAAGCTCACACCGCCGCGCCCCGCGATGAAGCCCACGCCCACGGTGAGCAGCGAGACGTACCACACGCCGTTCATGTACTCGGGCAGGCCGAGCCAGGCGCCGATATTGAGGTACTCGAAGTCGAAAAATGCCGAACCCAACTGCAGCGTGCCGCCGCGTTGAAGCAGGTTCAACGTTTGCACCGCCAAGTGCACTACGCCGGCCGACAGGGCGCCGAGCAACAGAAGACGGGCCTTGCGCAGGCCGGCGCCGGGGGATTTGAGGATGGTCGCCACGGCCACGCCGCCGGGGTAGGTCAGCCGTTCGAAGTCGATCATCTGCTTGCGCAGCGGGATGATAAAGGCGATCCCGAGAACGCCGCCGGCGATGCAGGCCAGCACCATGAGCGCGGCGTTGAACCGCGTCTGGCCCAAAATAAACAGCGCCGGGATGGTGAACATCAATCCCGACGAGGCGCCGTTGACGGCGCTGGCGACGGTCTGGTTGATGTTGTTCTCGATGATGCTGTTGCGGCCCAGAACCCCGCGGAGGATGCCGAAGCCCAGGATCGCCGCCAGCTCGGAGCCCTCGATGGAGAAGCCCAGGATCAGGCAGGCGTAGCCGATGCTCAGAGCGATGATCGTGCCCAGCCCGTAGCCGACGAGGATCGCGGTCATCGTCAGCTCGGGATACGGTCCGCGGCGGATGGGTCGACCCTGGTTGTCGCTTTCGGTCGGGGTTGGCATGCGCATCCTATCGCTTGCGGGTGATTCCCATGCCCAGCCGCGGCAGCACCTCGCGAGCCTCGGCCGGTCCGTAGTTGAAGATCACAAAGCCCCCCGTTTGGGCCCGGCGCGTGAGCGTGATCTGTTCGATGACCCGGGCCACGTCCGTCGGGTCCGGCCACGTGCTCAGGCCAATACCGGGGTAACAGGGTACCTCACCCGCCCAGTCAAGCTGGCGGGCGATGACCGATTCGAACAGGGCGTTGGAGGACGTGTAGTCCATCGGGCAGACGAAATCCAGGTAGCCCTTGTCGCACCAGAGCTTCCAGTCCTGGCCGATGCTGAAACGCTCCACGGGCCAGTTGCGAAAGACCGCGGCGGAGATCTTGACGCCGGGACGGAGGCGCCGGGCCTGCTCGGCGACCTGACGGACGACCGTGGTGATCTGCTCCTGTCGGAAGGCGTCCCATTTCTTCGCGAGGTCCTCATCGCGGCGGACATCCTGGGGCCAGGTGGTGACGGCCTGGCCGATGGATTGCTCGAATCGCCGCCGGCAACCCTGGCAGAAGCACGCCTCGCGATGGGGATAGCGAATGTAATCGAAGTGCAGGCCATCCACATCGTATTTGCGGACGACATCGAGCATGGCGTCGATCTCGAGCTGCCGGTTGGCCGGGTGCGAGGGGCAGAGCCAATCGCCGAGGGGATCGCCGTTGAAGTCCACCTGCGTGCGTTCGGCCTCTCGCATCTCCTTCTTGAACGCCGCGTCGGTCGGCCAGCCCATATTGAAGTTGACCTTCCAGACGTGGCACTCGAGGCCGTGCTTCTTGCAGGCCGCGACGCATTGGGCGATGGCATCGCCGCGCTGGGCGACGACGGCGGACGTGGGTAGGACGTCGCTCTCGTAGAAGGCCACGCCGCCCCAGAGCATGTTGGGGATGACGGCGGTGAAGCCTGCCTTGGCCAGGGCCTCAACCGCCTGATCCCAGGTCATACCATCCACGCCGTAGGCGCTGTGGCACCAGAAGGCGCGAAACTCCTCGGGCTCGCTGGTCTGCGAGAGGCAGTACGCATCGAGCAGCTTTTCTCTAAGCTGCGCGGTGACGTCGAGCACCGCCGGGTAGCGACCCTCGTCGAGATGCCGCCGCGCGGTGTCCCGAAGGCGATTCGCCTCGGCCAGCGCTTGTTGGGCCGCTTGGGGTGTATCGGGACCGATGGCCTCGATGACCTGCTCGGCGCTCTCGAATGATCCGAAGACGCCGGCCCGCTCAATCGCCCCGCGTGCGGCGGTGGGCCAAAGATCGGGCGAAAGGGTCCCCAGCATCGACAGCAGCAGGCGTTTTTTGTTCTCCGGGTCGTCGGGCAGCAGCACGTGGGTGAGGAACACGGCGTTGGGCCCGGCGACGATGGCCGGCAGGTTTGTATCCCGGCCCTCCTGAGTGTACCACGTGGCCACGGTGCGGCTTTTGCCATGCAGGCCGACGGCGTGATGGATGTTCCAGGAGGCCTGGCCCGTAACATCGGGCATGCCTTCCAGACCGTCCTCGTGCGGACGGATCGAGGCGAATTGCCCGGCGGACTCCTGGCGGACGTGGCGGCCCACATGGATATTGACCAAGTTCGCAATCTCGGCGGGCAATACGTAGCAGGCCAGAATCTTACCGCCCTCCTTTATGAACGCCGCAAGCTCGCGCACCGTCTCATCCGGCAGGTCCGGCGCGTAAGGGAGCACGACGACCGCGCGGCGGCTCGGCGGCGCGTGCGGAAGGTCCGTATCGGACAGGACGTTGTACTCCAGACCCAGGTCACCGAGCAGGCGGGCCATCACCTCGACGTACTGACGGACGGACCGGGCCTCGGTGGACTGAGAGGCCGCGGCGGTGTCGTTGCGAACCACGATGATGCGGGCATCGCCGCCGAACGCCCGCAGATCCGTGACGTGGAAGGCCGTGTCCTTGTCGTCGCCCCGCCAGGCACTAAGGCGGATCCGGTCCACGCGGTGCCAACCGGCGGGGTCGCCCTCCACGTTGGCGGCGCTTTTGTCGATGCGGATGCGTTGCCAGCCGCCGGAGGCCTCCGGCATGAAGCCCACGGAGTACCAGCCCTGTCCGCTACGCAGGTAGCACGTAAAATGCGAAACGGGCGAGAGGTCGTCGCAATGGATGTAGAACTCGATGCCTCGACTCCCCGCCAGGTTCTCCTCGAACGGCCGATCCCAGCTCGCCCGGTCAATCTTCGTATCCTTGAAGCGACAGTCCATGCGCAACGCCCGTCGGCCCTGGAACATCTCGGCGACCGGCGGCGGGCTGCCGGCCATGGGCTCCCACGCCGTGGCGTCCGTGTCGGCGACAAGGGCCGCGATATTGGCCCGCTCGATAGCCTCCATGCTCTGGCGCTTGGCGACGAAGTGCTCATAGCGATCGCGCTCCTCCGGCGTCCAGGCGTGGGCCTCATCATAGCTGCCGCAGTACGGCACCAGAAGGTCGATCCAACAGGCCAGCTTGTCGCGCTCCTCGGTATTGAGCGAAACTCCGTAGTGCCCCTCGTCCAACAGGGTGATCAGGCCGCTCCTGGCGGCGCCGGCATGATACGGCGGCAACAGGGACGGCACCGATTGAGGGCTGAGCCAGTTGACCAGGTCGTTGGACCTGCCGCTCTGGGTCAGCGACAGGTAGGCCTGGGACCACCGGCGCTTGGCCCGGGGGTCGATGACCGTGTCCGACAGCAGGCTGAAGCCGTGCCCGTCCCGGTCGGCGCGGCCATCGTGGCACCGGATGCAGTGCCGATCGAGGATGGGCTGTATCTCCCGGGCGAAGCTGAAACCACGCGGCGGACCGTAGAAGGGCTCCAGTTTTTTCGGCCCGGCCTGCATCGCCAGGGTCTTCGCCCCGCCGGGCACGGGCGTGCTGTTCTTGGGTTCATGGCAGCCCACGCAGGAGAAGGTCTCGCCCGGCTGAAGCGTGGACCACGACCGCATGGTCTGCACGGCGTGATTGTCGGCGTCCAGGGCCTGGAAGTAGACAGGCGTGCGGGCGGGAACGGTGAAACAGGCTGAGCCATCCGGATACACCGGGGCGTCGCCGAGCACGACCTTGACGTCCCAACTGCCGTTGTCAATGGAGATGGGCGTGCTGGCCAGGGCGTCGCCAGCCAGACCGTGGTTGCGATTTTCGCCGATGCCCGCCGGGCGATACTCCAGGGCCACAACCCGGATCTTCTTGATCGTACCACGGGCAACACCTTGCAGGCCGGGCCCGGCGTGGACATCCTGCACGTAGTAGGTGCCGGTCGTCTGGCGGTAGTCCACCGTGCTCGGACGCAGATGGGGCACGGACCGCGGGGCCAGCGGCACGGGTTGCAGGCAGGAGGTCTGCGGATCGGCGGCCAGCAACTCGCGATGGCCGTCGGCATCCATCAGGTATAGCTTGAATCGTTGTTGGTGGAAATGGGCGTACCGATCATCAGGATGGCGGGCCGCGCCGGGGTAGAACCCGACGAGAAATGTCTCGGCGTCCAGGGGATACGGATGCTGAAACAGGTCGCCGCCCTGGCCATACTGGTCGATCCGGACGGCCTCGGCGGGCCGGACCGGCGACAGTAGCGTGATGCCGTCGGCCTCCTGTCGCCCCCGCGAAGGATCGACGCGGCAAAGCTTGCCCGTCTGGATCGAATGGTGACCGGTGGCGATGGCCACAAGCTGCCCGCTGCCGGGGATGGGCCGGGCGTGCAGCAGGGTCGTGGGAAACCACGAGTTGTTGCCGTAGAACTCGGTCTGGCCGGTGCCGTCGGCGTTCATCTGGAACAGACCCTGCGGGAAGATCTGCCCGCGGTCGTTGTAGTCCCAGCGGGTGTAGACCACGCGGCCATCGTCGAGCACTTGGGGATAGTTCGTGTGCACCTGGTCAAAGCTCAGACGCCGCAGGTAGCGCCCCTCGGCATCACAGGTATAAAGGTTGCTGACCTCCGTCCACCAGCAGTCCACCGTCTGGACGCAGCGCGTGCTGTTGAACAGCAGGTCGCCGTTGGGCAGGTAGACCCCCTCGTAATCGGCAAAGCCCAGGCCCTCGGTGATCTGGCGGACACGGCCGGAGGCGACGTCCATCTCGTACAGGTGGTAATCGTCCTCGTAGTCGGACTTCTTCCAGGCGAAGAGGATCGACCGGCCATCGTAGGACACATCCGGGTCGCGGATCACGCCATGGGGATCGTCCAGGAGCGTGCGGACACGGACCTCGCCGCCATCCAACTCGAGCAGGCACAACGCCGAGCCGGGCCGGAAGTGCCGCTCGGACTGGGCATCCGACTGGCCCTCGGTGTAGGCGTAATGCGAGCCGCCGAGATTGTAGTGCTTGGCGAAGACGATGCGCCGGTGCCTGCTCAGGGCCCGTAACCGCTCGGCGCGGCGGTGCCGACAGGCCTGGATGTATCGTTGCCAGTGACCGAGCACACTATCGGAATCCGGTCCACCCCCCGGCGTATGCGGCGTAAATGACACCTCGGTCAGGACCTTGGCGGCCAGGCGGCTCGGCAGGTCGGATTCGCCGCCCGTCAGGTGCCGGTTAAACGTGTCTTTGTCCGCATCTTGCAGGATCCAGTCCCACTCGACCGGCCACTGCTGTTCCATGGTTTCCCAGATGCGGGCGGTATGCTCGGCGCGCTCATCCGGGTTCATCGAGGCCAGCTCGCCGCGCCAGGCCACGACGGCCTGCGGCCACGACCGGGAGTCGGCGGCCTGCGCGCAGAGGATGCAACCGAGGACCGCGAACACGCCGACCACCCCACAAAAGACTGTTCTGCCCCGTTGCTGCTGCATGTTGCACCTTCTTCGACTGCGGTTCACCATCAGGCACTCCATGATGCATCGCCCGGAATCAAAGACCAGGGGTCGCGCGGCCTATTCCATCCGCACCGCAACCGGGCCCGTGGTGGTCTTGTCGAGCGTGAACACCCCGGAGCGAGTCTTTCGGCCATCGTGGACCGTGATCGTGTAGTCGCCCAGAAAGCCACGAAAGCCGGCCGTGCCGCCATCGCCCGTGCGGACGGTTGTCCGGGTCCACCATCGGCCCTTGATCCGCTTCATCAGCTCATCATACACGGGCTTGGGGCTCATGTCATCGCGCAGGAAGCCGGCGGGGGCGCCCTGCCAGGCGCTTTGATCGGAGAAGTCCCACCACGTGATCGCCTCGACGGCCGGATGCGAGAAGAGCACGGTGTAGAACTCGGCGACCTGGCGGGCCTGGCGGGCCTCGCCATCGGGCGCGGTCTTCCAGCCCGCGTCGGTGCGCGGCCCGGAGACAATCGTTACTTCGGTGAAGTGCAGCGGTTTGCCGAACCGGGCGAATGTCTCGCATACGTCCCAGGTGCGTTTGGCGCCCCAGTAGCCGCCGTGCATGTGCGACTGGATGCCGATCACGTCGTACAGCGGCTTGCCGTCGGCATCCACGAGCTCCTTGATAACCGTGTCGGCGTAGGCCGGATCGGTGCGGTAGTCGTTGATGAGCAGCGTCGCATCGGGATTGGCGCGGCGGGCGGCCTGGAACGCCTGGCGGACGTAGTCGCCGACGCCCATCTCGCGGATGGCCGCGGTGAGCACGGGCGATCGCTCGATGCACTGCGGGCGGTCGTAGTGAGTGGCCTCGTTGACCACGTCCCAGATGTCGATGTGTCCGGCGAACCGCCGCACGCAGCGGTCGATGCGGGCCATCTGCAATCGCATCGCCTCGGCCGGGTCATCCGGCAGCCAGCGGGGATCGACGTAGTTCCACGCCAGTGGATGGCCCTTGGTCGTGATGCCGTGCGCCTTGCAGAAGGCGATGATCGCTTCGGTGCGGGCGTCATCCGGCCGGTCCCGCTGGGGGGTGTAGGTCCACCAATAGAACGGCAGCGTGGCGAAGTTGAGCAATTCGGCGAAGCGCTGTCGGTAGGCCTGCTCGTCCTCGGGCGTGCGGCAGCGGTTGAGCTTGAAGATGTTCGAGCCGAACAGGAAGGCGTGGCGGGTCTGCTCGATGCGGACCTCCAGGCCGGCGGGCAGAGCTTTGCCGCCCGCGTCCACGAGGCGAAGGGCGGCATCGGCCTTGCGATGGGCCTCGATGCGGGCGTCGGCCTCATCGAGGATGGCCCGCTCATCCAGGGCCCACGCCGACGACGTCGACAGGACCACGAACAGGGACAACACAAGCAGGCAGGCGGCGTTTCTCATGTCACGTTCCTTTCTCTCGGTGTCCGCATACGCGTTGGCAACTCGACCCGGCGCCCCATCGTCCGGGCGGCGACGAACAGTATACCCAGTTGGGGGCCCGGCGTCGACCACGCAGCATGAAGCGGCCGGCCGTCCGCAAGTCCAAATGGCGTGATACCATGCCTGGACGGCCATCCGCAGACCGGGTCATTGGCACAAAGGCGGCAATGCGGTCTTTGAGCCAAGGGCGACGTGCGATCTCTGGACCCCCGCCTTCGCGGGGGTGACAGAAAGGTCGCGGGGGTGACAAGAAGGTCGCGGGGGTGACAGCAAGGTCGCGGGGGTGACAGGGGAAAAGACGCCGACTGCGAAACGTCCTGAGCGAAAGAAGAGTGAATATCCGGGCCTCCGTGACCAGCCCCGGCTAGTGAAATCTATCGGCCCATGAATAGCCAAAACCCCAGATTGCAGGATTGACCAATCGACGGACTTGCCCGTATGCTGCCATTGGCTCAAGTCCACGGTTCAAAGGAGCAGAGTATGAGAATCGCTGCCATCGTACTGAATGCCTTGGTTCTTGCGGTCTATGCGTGGGCGTTTGCTACACAGGGTATAGATTCGGAGCAGGTCCCCTTGATCATGCTCATCACGGTCACGCCGATCGTCACGCTGGTAGCGCTTCTGTTGCCGCAATCGGGATCGCGGGCGACGGTACGGGGCAAACGCAAGGGTACCGACGTAGAGGAACACGTGGACCACGTGGAGGGGGATCAAGACTCTCAACACGCCCCCGATCCCGCCACGTGAGAAGCCCGCAGCAGTTCCTGCCAAGACGCCCGCGCCGGTCGGTGTTGGTGGGCATGATAGTCCAGGCAAGATGGGGGCACTTATGACCGCGAAGGTGTATACGCTCACGGAACCCAACCCGGCCGAGGACCTGCCGGCCAAGGTGCGCGGGCCGTTTTCGACGATCCTGGCCGACCCGCCATGGCAGTTCCAGAACCGCACGGGCAAGGTCGCGCCGGAGCACCGGCGGCTGCTGCGGTATCCTACGATGGAGCTGAAGGAGATCCTCGAGCTGCCCGTCTCCCGGCTCGCCGCGGCCCAGTCGCATCTGTACCTGTGGGTGCCGAACGCCCTGCTTCAGGAAGGCCTGAAGGTCATGGCCGCGTGGGGGTTCACCTACAAGACCAACCTCGTGTGGTACAAGATCCGCAAGGATGGCGGGCCGGATGGCCGGGGCGTGGGCTTCTATTTCCGCAACGTGACCGAACTGATCCTGTTCGGCGTGCGGGGCAGTATGCGCACGCTCACGCCGGGGCGCACGCAGGTGAATCTGTTCCGGACGCGCAAGCGCGAGCACTCCCGCAAGCCCGATGAGATCTACGACCTGATCGAGGCGTGCTCGCCGGGGCCGTACCTGGAGCTTTTTGCCCGGTTCCGGCGGCCGGGGTGGAGTCAGTGGGGCAACGAGGACGTCGAGGAGAACTCCTGCCACGGTGTCGCCAGACGCAAGGCCCACGCCGACCCGCAGTATCGGCCGTTTGAGGCCCCACGCGGCTACGGGGCGACCAGTTAAGACCGTCCTGCCTATCGGTTCATGAATAGCCAAAACCGCAGATTCCGGCCTTGACCCAGCAACGGGCTTGGCGGTATCCTCTTAATGGCGACTTAAGGGCGACGACCAATCGGGGCCCGGGAGACCGGCACAGAATGCGCTGCGGAGCATCGGCAAGCTTGTCCCTGCCTCTCATGAGTCACCCATGAGAAAGAAACAAGCCATCCTTGCGGGTCTGTTCGTTCTGGCCCTTCCCTCGGTGGCGCGGGCCAATGGCGGCACTCCCCTGATGTGGGCGAACTTCCTGCATCTGGTCGTCGGCAACGCGCTCATCGGGCTTCTGGAAGGCGTGCTTCTAGCCAAGGTTTTCGGGCTGCCGAAGAAGAGGTGTGTGGCTCTCATGATCGTGGCCAACTACCTATCGGCATGGCTGGGCACCTTTCTTATTCCGCCGGCTTCCGCAACGCTTCCGTGGACTTTGCACAATGTGGGCAAGCTTCTTGGCGTCATAGTGATCGTCACCTATGTACTTACCGTCATCCTGGAGTATCCTTTTGTGGCGATTGCCTTTCGAGGCCGTCGATGGTGGCTCCGCAAGGCCATCCTGGGTTCACTGCTCGTGCAGACCGTGTCATACGGGTTACTTGTGGGCTGGTATTGGATGGCCAGTGGGACGAGCCTGTACACTGGGCTCCAGGTCGTTGAGCCCTCCCGGATGTCTCCACCACAAGAGGTCGTAGTGTACTTCATCTCCGCAGAGGATGGTGATGTTTATTCAGGGACTCTGGCTGACCGTGAATGGACCCATGTCGCCGAGTTAGGCAGCACGCACCGCAACGACCGATTACTGGTGTGGCCGTCGGACGGCGACACGGACTCCTGGGATCTTATGGCCTGTGTGGTAACCACCGAGGGGCTGGCGCCACGCGTGGTGCCGATTCGCGAGGGTTGCCCATGGCTGGCGGCGCCATCAGAAGGCGATATGTATGCTTATCAGCACCGGGATGAACTCTATTGGTCCCGTTATGGGCCCATGCCGAAGTTGGGCCAAGCCCAATCGAGCTCATGGGACTTTCGTGCCTCTCTCTTCGCTGGGCTTGTTGGAATGGAAGAGGCCTCCGGCAAACGAGTGAGGTTCTCACTCGAGACGCCCTTCGTTGCGTGGATCATTCATAACGCCACGCACTTGCCCGGCGACAAGGTCTTGCTCCAACTCGGGGACGATCAAGTCTGCGTGCTCGATCCGGAAGATAGCCGGATCACTTTGATTGCGAGAGGCCGAGGACCCATTGCCGTGATCGCACGGGATGAATCGAAGCGGACCGCTGACGGCGATTTGCCCTGATGCCTGCGGTCGTTGAGGTGTGTTGCCGGCGTCGTAAGCACGATGAGATGGCATGAGAGAATTACCGAGACGGATGCGCGAGCCGTCGAACGTGATGTTTGCGACATGCTCCGACTGCACATTGAGCGTCCAAGAAGGCTGAAGGACACTCGGTCTGGGTCTACCGGAGCGATCACTCGTGGTCTGCTCAGTGTCCAGATGTTGCTGCTCATCTCCTTTGGTCTGGCACGGACAAAGCCTCATGGCAGGGATTTGCGGGGTCTTCGCAAGGTCGACGTTCTGAGGGTCTCAAAATCACGTACGCACGTGCTCGTCCAGGGCAGGATTACGTGGTCGCCCAAGAGCAAGCATGGTGAACAACACCGTATGGAAGCGTTCCTTGGCCGATTCCGTCCTGAGAAGAAAACGGTTATCGCCTATGAACTGTTTGTTGGAAAGGCGTCACGGCGACGTTGCTTACTTGCTGGAAGAGCCAAAGTTACGGCGACAAACGTTTCTGTCTTGCATCGCTATATTGCCGGAAGCTGAAGCGGTGCCTTCATTGTCGCCTCGACGTCTGCATTTGGAGCTTTCCATCCCCCTCACGCAACCGTCCCAGGGTCACTTCAGCCAGGGCAGGAGGTCGGCGCAGTGGCGGCCGAAGAGGCCGATGGCCCGCATGGTGATGGCCGTCAGAAGCATGGCTCCGAGGTTGCCGGCCAGGTGGAGCCAGCGGATCAGGGGGGGCCGGGCGGCGACTTGGTCGTACTGCTGCGTGAAGACTTGCAGCAGGGCCGCGGCGAACAGGAGCGCCAGGATCGCCAGATACGGCCCCGGCGCCCGGCGGATGACCCGCAGATGGGTCGGCAGGTCGAACACCCAGTACCACTCCTGGTCCGTTCCCAGGACCAGCAGGATCATCGGCATCAGCACCAGGCCCAGCCAGGGGATGGGGTAGACGACCGCCGGCGGCATCTGCAACGCCCGCAGCACCGCCGCCACCAGGATAAACGGCAGCATCGCCGCCAGCATGCCACAGATGAACAGGTACAGGTTCTTGATCACGGCCCACAAGAACCCCCACGTGCCGCCCAAGTCCTCGGCGGTCATCTCGTCGACGTCCAGGAACGTCGTGCCGATGATCTCCATGTAGCCCCAGAGCTGCAGGCCCCACGTCACGGCGACCGTGAGCCAGCCGATCGGCAGGACCAGGGCGAAGCCGGGCATCTCAACGCTCAGGTCCACATTGGCCAGGAAGAACCGAAAGCACACCAGCGCTGAGAGGAACACCAGCATCTTCAGGGCGCTGGGCGTCAGCAGGGCCGCGGGCGTGCCCTTCAGCAAGGCGTAAAAGAAGCCCGGCGCGGGTGCGGGCGCCTCCTCGGGGTCGTCGATCCGCCGGGCCGGCGCCCCATCGCGGTCGGGGATGATAAAGTGCGTCCCGCAGCGAATGCAGTGGGCCCGCCGGCCGGCGTGCCGCGCGGCGAACGCGCACAGGTTGCCGCAGCCGGGGCACTCGAACGTCACCGTCGCCCGCGGGCCGCGTGAGCCGGTCTGGGGCGGGTCGTGTTGCATCCCGGCATCCATCGGTTCAACTCCCCTCGGTCAAGAGGGCCGCAGATAGGTCATCACATAGGCATCCACTTTCCCGGCGTGCCGGTGCTCAATGGCTACCACTCGATGCCTCTTCATCGTCAAGGTCAAGGGTACGACCGCTAATTAACTCTTCGAGCCATAGTATCACGGCCTCATAGGCCTCAATTTGCCCTTTGTAGTAAGCCCGGTTAACTGCAGTAGGGCTCATCTTTTCCTCCTCTCTAGCCCCGTATAACATAGTGTCGATCGCCTGTTTCAAAGCATCTAAATCACCCACGGCCAGTTCTCCCGCAAGAAGGACTCTGGTATATCCGGAATATGGCATCCACCCCGGCGTCAGCAGGTTCATTATCGCTTTCGCTGCCGGCGTGGCGATTTCTTGATCTCGTCCGGGTAAGGCGGCTCGTGCGAGAGACGGACTGCAAGGCACGATTGGCCTTTGGATCCGCACCGCCGAATACGCAGCCCGTAGCGTGTCAGGTTTGCTAGAGGGTCGGGCGAGTGGTTAACGAAGTAGGTTAGCTCCCCATGCCACTCATCCCAGGGTTCCACGGAGTGGTTACAAGTCGTGCTCAACAACTCCAGTGCGGCCTCGGTTGCCCGGCACCCGACTAGCGCCTGTCGTTTGCCTGTTATGGAGCTGTAGGCAGAACCTTGGTCGACTGGGAGAAAACATGGCTCGCCCTTCTCATCCCACACGTTGTATCGTCCAAACCTATCTTGACCAGCAGTCCATGCCTGACGATAGCTGGTCATTTCAGGAATGGTGTCTAGTGCCTCCTTACGCCCAAAGACCTTTCGCCTTTCTAGAAGGGGATGTATTGAGACACCTTGCCAATCAGGAGGCCAGCGTTCAATCTGTCGGCGCAAGACGGCTTCCGCCTGTTCCTGCTGATGTGGGTCGTAAATCAAGTCACCTTTTCTGGCAAAGACAGACTCAAGGCCCTTGACCACGGTGACCAAGACCACGGCACACAGACCAGACCACACGAAAGCTACGAGAAGCACGATGAGTAAGACCGGCTGCCAGAAACCCCACTCTAGAAGAACGCCTGCTACCGGCATTATTCAAACCTCCACGGCCGGATGCCGCCAAACCAGCCCCCGAACTATCCTGCTTGTATCGACATGCCGTTCTCTACGATCCGAACCGCCTCTGCTGGAACCCCTTACAAGAGCGCGGCGCGCCCCGTTGACGGCTAGCTGAAGTCCACGTCGGCGTCGCCCTTCATGGCGTCGATGAAGCTGTTCAGGTCGTTGGCCCATTTCTGGGCTTCGAGCAGTTCGATCTTGCCGGCCTTGACCAGCCGCGCCAGGTGCCGCTCCAGGGTCACCATCTTCTCGCTGACCTGGTTGCGGGTCTTGGTCTGCATGATCGAGTAGATCTGCTCGACCTTGCCCTTGCGGATCAGGTTGGCGACGGCGTAGTTGCTGTTGAGGACCTCCATGGCGACGATGCGGCCCTGGCCATCCTTACGGGGGATGAGCTTCTGGCTGATCACGTAGGCCAGGCCCAGCGAGAGCTGGTTGCGGACCTCATCCTGTCGGCCGGGCGGGAAGAAGTCCAGGATGCGGGTGATCGTGCCCACCGCGTCCCGCGTGTGCAGCGTCGAGAAGACCAGGTGCCCCGTTTCGGCGGCGGTCAGGGTCAGCGAGACGGTCTCGCTGTCGCGCATCTCACCGACGAAGATGACATCCGGGTCTTCGCGCATCATGGCCCGCAGGCCGTTCTGGAACGTCTTGACATCGCGGCCGACCTCCCGCTGCGAGATCACGCTGTTCTTCTGTTTGAAGAGGTACTCGATGGGATCTTCGAGCGTGATGATCCGGCAGGCCCGGTCCTCGTTGATCCGCTCGATCAGCGAGGCGATGGTCGTGCTCTTGCCCGCCCCGGTGATGCCCGTGAAGAGCACCAGGCCGTGCGTGCGACGCACGATGTCCTTCCACACGTCGTTGGCGAACCCGATGTTAGGAGGCTTGGGGATGTCCATGCCCAGGGCACGGATCGCGCCGACCAGGCCGTCGTTGTCGTGAAAGATATTGATGCGGAATTGCAGTGAGCCGAACGGATACGAGCAGTCCAGGTCGTTGCCGGCCTCGACCTGCTGGATCTCCCCCTCGGTCAGCAGGGAGAAGAGCAGCCCCTTCGCCAGCTCGGGGGTGACGGCCTCACCCTTGAGCCGGACCAGGTCGCCGTCGATGCGATAGGCCGGCGTGGTGCCGATCTTGATGTGCAGGTCGCTGACCCGCAGGGCGCCCTGGCGCTCGAAATAGGCCAGCATGTCGGTCATGCTGAGCTTGACCCCGTTGCCCGTGGGGTAAATCTTGTCATCCGGCGAGTACTTGGTCGTCATACGAGCCTCCCATCCGCCACCCGGCGGTCCTGTAAAGTATACCGCGCGCGGGCCGACAAGGAAAGCGATCCGCGATTCAGTCGCGGCGCCACTGCTGCTCTTCCAGCCGGTCCCGCCGTCCCCGCCGGTAGGCCTCCTCCAGGCGTCCGAGGCTGGGAATCAGCGAGGCCACAACCAAGCAGGCCAGACCCCCCAAGGACAGAAACAGGGCCGGTGAGCCACCCACGAGCATTGCGACGCCCAAGAGCACGCCGCCTCCTTCGGCGATGGAGGCAACGAGGATGGCAAGAGGGAAGTACCGGACAACGGCGGCGTCAAAGCTCTCGCTCTTTCCCAGCAGGGAGGGCAGATGCGTGCGGACTGCCGCCGCGGCCAGGACCGCCACGGCGACGACGATGGACCCAACGATGGCCAGCACAGTCAGGCCGACCGGGTCGATGGGCTTGATGCCCCCCGTCTGGTGCACGACCAAAGCAACGATCAGAAACAGCACCAGGCCGGCCAGGATGCAGGACAGGAGCAATTGCATCACCCGGACACGGGGACGAACGATGGATTCATCGGTGACCGGAAGACTATCATCCATGATCGGGCGTCCTTTCTGGCGTAGTCCACGATTCGGGCACGGCCGGAGGCGCAAGCCGGATGTCAGAATATCAATTTCAGCGCCGCGGCGGCGGTCAGGAGCATGATCAGCACCGTGAAGGCCTTTTGAGGTATCTTCTTCAGGGCGATCACGCCCAGCAGGGCGCCGAGGGGCACGAACACGAACAGGCACACATCCAGGGCCAGGGATGCGGCCGTGATGTTGCCCAACCCCACGTGCAGGGGCACCTTGGTCCAGTTGACGAAAAAGAAAAACCACGCGGCGGTCCCGACGAACTGCGTCTTGGGCAGCCGCATCGCCAGCAGGTACAGGATCATCACCGGCCCGGCGGCGTTGGCCATCATGGTCGTCAGACCCGCCGTGAAGCCCATCGCCGCGGCGAACGCCCAGTGATGCGGTACGTGGATCTGCTCCTGAGCCCGGCTCTTGACGTCCTGCCAGGCCCGCAGGCCCAGCATCGCCAGCACGATCAGCCCCATCAGCCGGGCCAGGTACACATCGTTGATCTTGCCCATCAGGACGGCGCCGGCGCCGATGCCCGCCAGGGCCCAGGGCATGAGCCGGCCGATATGCCGCCAGCGGACGTTATGACGATGGTAGATCACGGCGAAGACGTCGGCAAAGATCAGGATCGGCAGGAGCAGACCGACCGAAACCTTCGCCCGGTCGCCCATGGCGATGGCCATCAGGGGTACCACCAAGATGCCGAAACCCGGGATGCCGGTTTTGGCGATGCCCACGAGCACGGCGCACACGGCCAAAAGGCCCCACTGCCAGGCAACCAGGTCAAACGAGGATAGGTCAAACGCCATGTCGAGCTTTCACGGTAGTGCTTTGTGCATTCCGCACCGACCAGGTGCCCCGTTCCGCATCAATCCGTGCGTCGGCCGCGGGCGGTGAAGTACAGCCACAGGATCACGCCCAGCAGAAGCACCACGCCGAGCGTGCCGCCGTGAGCGTTTGTCCAGCCCATCTTCTCGAGACCGGCCTTGAAGATTGGCAGGTCCATGTCGAACTGCTTGAGGATGACAATCGGGATGGCCAGGATGATCCCCATGAGGGCCTCGCCCGTGATGAGACCGCTGGCGAAGAGCAGGCCGTTGCGGTTGCCCTGCTCGACCCGCTCGGCGGGCGTGCGGCGGCGCTTATGGAAGCGTGCGACGGCCCAGTGGATCAGGCCGCCCGCGAAGATCGGCACCGACAGCTCCAGCGGCAGGTAGAATCCGATCGCCACGGCCAGAACGGGTGTGCGGAAGGGTTTTTTGTGGGCCTCCAGCCACAAATCCAGCACGATAATGCCCACGGCTACGCCCATACCAACGAAGGCGAAGACCCACGGCATATCCCCGCGAAAGACGCCACGCGAGACACTGGCCATCAGGTTCGCCTGCACCGCCGTCAGCGCACCGTCGCCGGCGCCGGGCGCCCCCTTGAAGCCATAGGCCTTGTGCAGCAGCATCAGCACGGGGGCGATCACCATCGCCCCGGAGAGCGTGCCGACCATCTGCATGATCTGCTGCTTCCAGGGGGTGGCCCCGACGATGCGTCCGGCCTTGAGGTCCTGCATGTTGTCGCCGGCGATGGCCGCCGCGCAACAGACCACCGAGCCGATGATGATGGCCGCCGCCGGCCCGTTCTTGGCGTCGCGCCCCATGAGGATCACGAGCAACAAGGACGAGACGACGATGGTCGCGATGGTGATCCCGCTGATGGGGTTGTTGCTCGATCCGACCAGCCCGGCCATGTAGGCGGCCACGGCGCTGAAGAGGAACCCGGCGATGAGCATGACCACGGCCATCGGCAGCGAGATGGAGAATTGACCCACGAACACCTCGTAGACCAGGAACAAAGGCACGACCGAGGTGATGATCAGCACGAGGATCCACTTCATGGGCATGTCGCGGTCGGTCCGCGGCAGGGGCCCGGAATCGCCGCCCATGGCGCCGTAGGCCCGCAGGCCGCTGACAATGCCGCTGACTAACGAACGACGCATCTTAACGATCGTCCACAGGCCGCCCACCAGCATTGCGCCGACGCCGATGTACCGCGTCTTGGTGGACCAGAGGTTGCCGGCCGCATCCACCGCGCTCATCGCCTGGCCGGCCAGGTCCCCGTCGGCGTACACGGGCCAGTCACCCAGCCACGCACACAGGGGAATCGCGACATACCAGTTGGCCGCCCCCCCCAGGAAGATCAGCACGGCGATGTTGAGTCCGACGATGTACCCCACGGACAGCAGGGCCGGGCTCAGGTTCGTGCCGCCGTAGACGAGCTTCCTGCCGAAGGCCCGGGCGCCCTCCAGCACCTCAGGCCACAGGCCGATGCCCTTGGCGATCAGTTTGAACGCCCCGCCGACCAACGCGGCGATCCCGATGATCCACACGCCGCGTCCGCCCTGTTGGCCGGTCTCCAGGACCTCGGCCGTCGCGATGCCCTCGGGAAACTGCAAGGGGTCCTCCACGATCAGCGCCCGTCGCAGCGGGATCGTGAACAGCACGCCCAAGAGCCCGCCAAAGGCGGCGATGATCGTAATCCACCAGAAGTTCGTCCCGCCGAACCCATCCCAGAAGCCCAGAATGACCAGCGCCGGCAGGGTAAAGATGACTCCCGCCGCCAGTGACTCACCGGCCGAGGCGGCCGTTTGGACGATGTTATTCTCGAGGATCGTACTTCGCCGAAACAGCCGCAGAACCCCCATCGAGACGACCGCCGCCGGGATCGACGCCGAGACCGTCATGCCGGCGAACAGGCCCAGGTAGGCGTTGGCCGCGGCCAGGATCATCGACAGCAGCACGCCCAAAACGACCGCCTTGATGGTGATTTCCGCCAGTGGTGTTTCCCGTTGCTCCATGGTCCCCTTTCCCGTCTCTGTATGTCGATGGCTCAGCGGATGAACTGCCGGGCGAAATGATCCGCGGTCAGGTCGTGACCGGTGGATCGACGGATCATCTCGTCCCAGCGATACCGGGCGGCCGGACCGAACACCGTGTCGCGGAAATATCGCCCGATGCGTTTGTCGTTGGCGTAACTGACCTCCGGGCCCGATGCCTCGCCGAGCACGTTCTCGACGAGGTGGGCGTGCCACTGCGAGGCCAGAAGCTCACCAAGCATGTAATTGTGGTAGTAGCAGGGCGCGACCGTGAAGTGCAGCTTGGACGCCCAGCCCGCATCCGGCTCGCCTTCCGGCCGATTCACGAGCTGGTACTTCTCCACCAGGTCCCACCAGAGCGTGTTGAGGTCCTGGTCCGGGTCGGCGTAGACGGCCTTTTCGAAATGCCACATCACCAAGGCCCAACGGGCGAAGAGAATCTGCTGAAACGCCAGATACCGCCGCGTGACCTCTTCGAGCTCGGCCCGCTGGGCGTTGCTGAGCCCCAGCATCGTCTGCATCCACGCGGCATTGCGGCTGAGGCGTCCGAAGAACATCGCCGCCGCCTCGGTGGTGAACGCGTGCGCCGGCTCGCGCAGCAGGTACGGCAGGTCCGGATCATGGTACTTGAAGTACACGGCGTGGCCCAGCTCGTGCAGCGTCGTCTCCATCCAGCGTTCATCGTTGTTGACGTTGGCCAGGATCCGCACATCGCCATGGCGGTCGATGTCCTCGGCGAAGGCGTGCGGGTTCTTGCCGGGTTTGTCGTACAGGTCGCTGCGGGCCAGGATGTCATCCACCGGCAGGCCGACGCCCGCGTAGTAGTCCCGGCACAGTTGCACCACGTCGTGATAGGCGTAATACCGGTCCAGGTCCACCTCGTATACCAGGGGCGTGCGCTGGAAGAACGGGTCGTGGTAGTGCCACGGCCGCAGTCGCTCAACGGGGATACCGTAATCGGCGGCGAGAATCCGATCCAGCTCGGCCTTGCGCTCGACGAAGGGCCCGCGGGTCAGGGCATCCAGCTCGGTGAACACGCGGTCCACCTCGGCAACATCCTGCTCGCCCGCGGTCAGGACGTACGTGTGGTAGTTGTCAAAACCGATCGCCCGCACGGCCCGGTTGCGCATCCGTACCAAACGCAGGTAGTCCTCAACGACGGCGTTGCCCACCTGCTTGCTGGCCAACCACGCCTTCTTTCGCAGCGGCGTAGGACCCTCGGTGGTCATGATCCGGTAGACGTCGCTCATGGTCACCGGCTCGCCGTCGATCGTGCCGCGGAAATTGTTGTACCGCTCGGTGATGGACGTGCTGAGGTCGATGATCTGTCTGAGCACATCGGGGTCCATGCGGCTGTCGAGGTAGGCCAGATAGAGCTTGTCGAGCTGCCGCCGGAGCAGCGGATCGTTGACGCGGCCTGACTCCTTCAGACGCTCCAGCAGGGCGAAGTCGTCGCGATTCGTGTAGATCTCGTGCAGACGCAGTCGCAACTGCCGGAGCCGGTCGAAGTCGGCCTTGTCGCCGCTGACCTCGGCGGCATACATCGTGCGGTTGGTCTCGGCCCGCAGCGGATCGACCACGGCCACGTGGCGATCAATAAACGCCTGCAACTGCCGCTCCTCGGACGTTTGGCAGCCGGCCAGGATCAGCGCGACCAGCAGCCCCGGGGTCCATTGCCAGATTCGCATCGCCTTCTCCCACTACGATCCCAAGGCCCTGTGGCCGACCGGCACTCAATCGACGAACTGCTGCGCGAAATACTGCGCGCTCAGGGGCTCACCCGTGGCGCGGCGGATCATCTCGTCCCACGGATACAGATCGCCCGGCTCGAACACGTGCGCTTTCAGGTAGGCCCCGACGGCCCGCTCGCCCACGTAGCTGACGCGGGCCCCCGCCGGCGGCTTCAGAACGTCGCTGACGAGCCGGTGATGCAGTTGCGACGCAAACAGCTCGCCGAGCAGGTAATTATGGTAGTAGCAGGGACTGCTGGCAATATGAATCTTAGCCGCCCAGTCCGGCGCATCCCGGCCATCGGGCCGGTGCACCCGCTGATACCGCTCGACCAGATCCCACCAGAGCGTGTTGAGATCCTGATCGGGGTCCGCGTAGAGGCGCTTCTCGAATTGGAACATCACCATGGCCCAGCGCGCGAAGATGAGCTGCTTGGCGCGGGCGTACCGCGCGGCCACGGGCGCGATCGCCGCACGATCGGCCTCGTCCAGGTCCAGCATGGTCTGCATCCAGTCAGGGTTTCGACTGAGCCGCCCGAAGAACATCGCGATGCCCTCGGTGGTGAACGCATGCGTGGGGCCGCGCAGCAAGTAGGGCATATCCGGGTCGTAGTACTTGTCGTAGACCGCGTGGCCCAACTCGTGAAGTGTCGTCTCCATCCACTGCTCGTTGTCCGCCAGGTTACACAGAATCCGCACGTCGCCTTCGCGGTCGATATCCGTGCAGAAGGCGTGCGGGTTCTTGCCCGGCCGTTCGAACATATCGCTGCGGGCCAGGATATCGCTCACATCCAACCCGATCGAGGCATAGAACCGCTGGGCCAGTTGGGCGATGTCCTTGCCCTGGTAGTACCGGTCCAGGTCCAGATCATAAACCAAGGGTGTTTCCTGGAAGAACGGGTCATGATAGTGCCAGGGCCGAAGATCCTCGACGGTCACGCCCGCGTCGGCGGCCAGCCGGGTGTCGAGCTCGGCCTTGAGCGCGGCGAAGGGCTCGGCCGTCAGCCGATCCAGTTCGTCGAAGAGGGCCTCGACCTGGGCGACCGGCTGCTCGCCCAACTCCAGGGTCATCGTGTGGAAGTTCTCGAAGCCCACGCTTCGCGCCGCCTGATTCCGCAGGTGGGCCAGCTTGCGGATCTGGTCGGCGATGGCGGGCGCAACCTGCTTGCTGGCCTGCCAAGCCTTTTGCCGCAGGGCCGAATCGCGGCTGGTTTTGAGGATCTTCTTGATGTCGTTCTCGGTCACCTCCTCGCCGTCGATCCGACCGCGGAACGTGCTGAATGTCTGCTCGATCTGCGTGGACAACTCCACGATCGACTTCATCAGCTCCGGATCAATCTGGTTGGCCAGGTACGAGCGGTACAGCTCGTCCAATTGCCGAGCCAGGCGGGGTTCGCGGACCTGGTCGGAGGCCTTGAGCTCCTGGAGCCGCTCGAACGCCTCGGGGTCCCTGTACACCTCGTGGAGCTCCAGTTGCAGTTCGGCCGCCTGCTCATACGCCTCGTCCTTGCCGGTCGTGGCCGCCTCCCACCAGGCCAGCGCCGCGGCCCTGTGCAGCGGACGCACCTGCGCCACGTGCTGATCGACGAACTGCTGCATGCGTTGCTCCTCGGGATTCAACGATCGCCCGCACCCGCCCGCAAGGATCGACAAAATGACCGCCGATACGGTGAACACGCCGATTCTCATGATCGCCCCTTTCCGCAGATTCAACGATGTCCTCGAGCCGCCCGGTTCAACCGCGGGGCCGGGCTCGACGGCGGGGCAGTATACCCTTGGACCCGCCATGGCCGCAACCGTGCATCGGCCGGACCCTGCAATCGTGTCGGGCCTACCGTCTCAGCTTGCGTTGGTCGAGCCGCTCGCCGCGGGGTCGCCGCACGGGGATATGCAGGCCGCCGCTGGCCTCCAATTCGTCGAACAGTTGATTCCGGAACGCCTCGATCTGCTCCTGATAGGCGGGCACGTTGACCAGGTTGTGGCGTTCGTGCGGATCGGTCGCCAAGTCATAGAATCCATCGTGGTCCCACACGCCATGATAGTAAATGTACTTGTACCGATCCGTGCGGATGGCAAACACCGTGGGCGTCGCGGGAAAGTTCCACTCCCAGTGATACTCGTACAGGATATGGTCGCGCCACGGCACCGAGCGACCCCGCAGCAAGGGCCAGAACGACCGGCCGTCCATCGGCTTGACAAAGGCGGGTCTTGCCGCGGCGGCGTCCAGGATCGTCGGGGCGACGTCGATGTTCTGTACCATCTGGTCGATACGCGTGCCGGGCCGGATCAGGCCCGGCGCCCAGGCCAGCATCGGCACCCGGATGGACTCCTCGAACGCATCCCGCTTGTCGTAGAAACCATGCTCCCCCAGTTCAAAGCCGTTGTCGCCCATGTAGACCACCAGCGTGGACCGGCTCAGGCCCGCCCGGTCCAGGTAATCCAGCACCCGCCCCACGTTCTCATCCAGCCCATGAACGGTTTCACAGTACCCCTTGTACAGGTCGTCGAACGACGGCACCGGGTCATTGTCGTACGGCCCGGTCTCCATGTGATCGACCCCATGGATACTGTAGCGTCGCTCGCGGACCCAGTGGGGCTGGGTCTGGTAGTTGCGTTCGGTGTTGGCCATCGTCTCCGGACGCTGGACCCGCGCTTTTTCGTAGCGGCCCTGATGCCGAGGGGCGGGTTGGAACGGGTAGTGAACCGCCTTGAACGACAGGTACAGAAAGAAGGGCCGATTCGCATCCCGACCGTCCTTCAGCCAGCTCAGCGCCCGGTCCGTCAGGACGTCGGTCGTGTATCCTGAAAACGTTTGGCGCGTGCCGTCGACGTTCAGCACGGGATCGAAATAGGTGCCCTGCCCCTTGAAGCTGGCCCAGTGGTCGAAGCCCGGTCGCGGATCGTCGTCCTCGTGCCCCATGTGCCACTTGCCGACAAACGCCGTCTCATAGCCGGCCTCTTGCAGATACTGCGGGAAGAAGACCGTGCCTTCCGGAACGGGCCGCTGGTTGTCCACGACGTGGTGATGATGCATATACTGGCCGGTCAGGATCGAGGCGCGGCTGGGCGAGCACAGGGACGTGCTGACGAAGGCGTTGGCCAGGTGGGCGCCCTGGCGGGCCATGCGGTCCAGGTTGGGCGTTTCGAGAAAGTCGGGACAGCCCTCCATGAAGCTCATGAAGTCGTAGCGGTGATCGTCGCTGAGAATGAAGACCACGTTGCGGCGCTGCGCGCCGTCGCCCGAGTCCCGCCGGTCCTGTGCACAGGCCCCGGAAAAGGCCCACGCCGCCACCCCGGTGCCCGCGAGCTTCAAAAAACGCCGTCGATTGTACCGCCTGTCCGTCCCGTCCGGTCGTGTTGCCATGCCGCCGTCCTTTCCTCAGACCTGTCGCCGCTGCACGACGTCTCTACACTATAGCGGAGGGGACCGGCGACCTCAACCGCCGAGTCGTCCGGGCTGTCTTAGCGTCTCTGCGTAGGGCTGCAAATGATCCAGCCGCGGTTTTTGCAGTGGACGCCACGATTGGCGGATGGATAATGGTGCCTTTCATTCGGACGCAAACACATGGCGATTGCAGCGATTATCGGTGGCTTGGTGTTGTTGACGGCGGGGGCCGAGGTCCTCGTCCGCGGCGCGGTCGGCCTGGCCCGCGCGGTGGGGCTGCCTGCGCTGATCATCGGGCTGACCGTGGTGGCCTTCGGGACCAGCGCCCCGGAGCTGGCGGTCAGCACCCGGGCGGGACTGGCCGGGCAAGCGAATATCGCCCTGGCCAACGTGGTGGGCAGCAACATCTTCAACGTGCTTTTTATCCTGGGGCTGTCGGCCCTGGTCGTGCCGCTGGCGGCCTCGACGCAGCTCGTCCGGCTGGATGTGCCGGTGATGATCGGCGTGTCCGGGCTGACATGGCTGTTCGCGGCCGACGGCGCGATCGGCCGTGGCGAGGGCGTTGTGCTGTTCATCGGTGTCATCACCTACACCGCCCTGCTCATCTACCTGGGTAAACGAAAGCCGCCGGCCCCGGAGCCGGTCGGGTCGGGTGCGGCCACGGACAAGCCAATCCCCCTGGCCGTCTCGGTTGTCCTGGTTATTGTCGGGCTTGGCCTGCTGGTGCTCGGCGCGAGGTGGCTGGTCGACGGAGCGGTCAAGCTGGCCACGCGGCTCGGCGTCAGCGAGCTGGTCATCGGCCTGACGATCGTCGCCGCCGGTACCTCCCTGCCGGAGGCGGCCACGTCGATCGTCGCCGGCCTGCGGGGCCAGCGGGACATCGCCATCGGCAACGTCGTGGGAAGCAACATCTTCAATATCCTGGCCGTCCTGGGCGCGGCGGCGAGCATCTCCCCCGGCGGGGTTCGCGTCGCACCTGAGGCCCTGCGGTTTGATATCCCCGTCATGATGGCCGTCGCGGTGGCGTGCCTGCCCATCTTCTACACCGGCGGACGTATCTCCCGCGGCGAAGGGGCGATGTTCCTTGCCTATTACGCGGCCTACGTGGCATTTCTGGTCCTGACAGCCGCCCACCATTCCTCGTTGCCCGTCTTCAAGACGGCCATGCTCGGATTCGCCATCCCCCTTTCGGCATTGGGCGTGGGGATCAGCATCGTGCTGTGGCGACGCGGACTCCGCGGGGCTGGCATGCCGCAATGATGCGGCGGGACCTCCTCCAAACCCCGCCGCTTGGCCGACGGCAAGACCCGCCGACCCGCTATTGCCCCATCGGCATCTGACGGAACATGAAGAACGCCGCGCCGGCCAGGCACAGCCCCGCCCAGGCATAGTCCCACGTCAGCGGCTGCTTCATGTATAACATGCAGAAGCCCGCGAACACGAGCATCGTCACGATCTCCTGGATGACCTTGAGCTGGGGCAGCGTGAAGAACGTGCTGCCCAGGCGGTTGGCCGGCACCTGGAGGCAGTACTCCAGGAACGCCACGGACCAACTGACCATGATCGCGATGACCAGGGGCCGGGTCCGCAGGTCCTTGAGGTGCCCGTACCAGGCGTAGGTCATGAAGATGTTCGAGAAAACCAGCATGAGAATGGGTAACAGACGCATAGCTGTCCTTGCTCCAGGCTCCGTGAAGGTGCTCCAGCCATTGAAAAGGCCCCGACGATCCGACTCGCCGGGGCTGGTATGCAAACTGGCCTATGTGTTCACAATGTATCTGTCAGACGCAGTCTCCGCGATACTGTCCAGACCGCTATCTTTCCGCCCTTCCTCTCTCTCGCTTCCTGTTTTATGGTCTCGGTTCCACCGCCTGCGGATTCGGCACTCAAAACGCCATGGGTGATGCGCCCTCGGCCGAGTCAGGCGGACAGCGCCCCCCGCGTACCGAACCGTCATTAGACCAGAAAGCCGCATCGCGTCAAGATGCCGACAGCGAAGCTGGTTCCGTCTGTGATGTCGGCCGATTGCCTCTGGGGGGCGACGTTTTTCATCCACCCATCCGCGCAAAGACCGCTTGACCACTCGACTGCGGAGTGCGATAGTATATTGTCGGAGACTAAAATGGATGATCCAAAGCAACTGGCCCGAGCGCTCAAGGTCCTGTCGGTCGAGACGCGTATCCGAATTCTGCAGCTTCTCAAGAGCCGGCCTTTATGCGTCAATGCCCTCGCCGTCCGGTTGGGTATCACACCGGGCGCGGTCTCACAGCACCTTCGCATCATGCGGGATGCCGGCCTGGTGATCGATGAGAAACGCGGCTATTACGTGCATTACCGTCTGAATAAAGAGGCCCTGATGGCTTGGCGGGAGGCGACAGGACGATTGCTGGCCCCCGAACCTGGCGGTTACACGGAACCGAAGGAAGATTCGCCACGGGCCGTTGCGACGAGCAGGAAGTCCGCGGGCAAGCCCGACACCTGACGACGGGCCTTGGGCCTGCTTGACCGACCAAGACCGCCAGGACGCGGGCAGATTGACGGCTCTCATGAGCCTGAATGACACACACTACAAAATGAAAGGACACTGACACATGAAACTGGGCATCGTTATCACACACACCGACCCCGAAACCGTTTTCAACACCCTGCGTCTGGCGTCGTACAGCCTGGCCCAGGGGGACCAGGTGCGGATATTTCTCTCCGGCAAGGGCGTGGAGATCGACCGGATTGAAGATGCGAAGTTCGACGTGAAGGGCGAAGCGCAGAGGGTGCTTGACGCGGGCGGCGAGTTCCTCGCCTGCGGCACCTGCCTGAAGATTCGCCATTCCGAAGGATCGGAGGTCTGCCCGCTGTCTACGCTGAAGGACCACTACGAGGTCGTCCGGGATTCGGACAGGCTTATCACGGTGTGATGATGAACAAGACCACGGCTATCGAGGTGCGAGGTCTGGCCAAGCGATTCGGCGAGGTACAGGCCGTCGCGGGCGTGGATTTCGACGTGGCCGAAGGTGAGCTGTTCGGCTTCCTCGGTCCTAACGGCGCGGGCAAGACCACCACGATCAACATGCTCACCGGTCTGGCCCGGCCGGATGCCGGGACGATCCGCATCGCCGGGATCGACGGCTCGAAGAACCCCAAGGCCGCCCAGCACCTGATGGGCGTGGTGCCGGACGAAAGCAACCTCTATCCCGAGCTGACGGGCTTTGAGAACCTGTGTTTTTGCGGGGCGCTGTACGGCATGCCAAAATCCCACCGCCAGGACCGGGCGCGGGAGCTTCTTGAGCGCTTCGGACTGGCTGACGCGGCCGGGCGGCGGTTCGCAGGGTACTCCAAGGGCATGAAGCGTAAGCTCACCATCGCCGCCGGGATTATCCACGCCCCGCCCATCCTGTTCCTGGATGAGCCGACCACCGGCATCGACGTGGCCAGCGCGCGTCAGATCCGCCAGCTTATCGCGGACCTCAACGCCGGCGGCACGACGATCTTCCTGACCACGCACTACATCGAAGAGGCCGAGCGGTTGTGTCGGCGGATCGCGTTTATCGTTCGGGGCCGGATCGTTCGGACCGATACGGTCGAGGACCTTATGCGTCCCACGGAAGGACGCCACGTGGTGCAGTTCACCGTATCCAACAACGCCAAGGAATTATGTGATCGAATCGCCGCGGCGTTTCCGAGCCTGCGGTGTCGGACCGTTGGCGGCGGGATTCGCGTCGAATCGCCTCAGCCGGTGCGCGTCGGACCGTTAGTGCGATTCCTGGAGGACCACGATGCGGAGGTCTCCGAGGCCCGGAAGATCCGCCCCTCGCTGGAGGAGGTCTTCGTGCAGATCACCGGCCTCGAAGCGGGCGCCATGAAGCAGGAGAAGGACAAGGCCAAGAGCGGAGGCGGGACATGAAGGCCTGGATCGCATTTTGGAACATTCTGGCCAAGGACATGCGGGCCTACTACCTCAAGCCGCCGAACATCAGTTGGGGCCTGATCTTCCCGCTGGCGTGGACGGGCATGTTCTTCATTCGGTCGGGCTCGGACCTGGACAGTATCCCGACGCTTCTGCCCGGGGTGATGGCCCTGTCGGTCTTGTTCGGCACGACCAGCCTCCTGTCGGTCACGGTGACGTTTGAGAAGAAGGGCCGGTCGTTTGAGCGTCTCTTGCTCGCCCCCATTCCGCTGGAGCTGCTCATGCTGGCCAAGACGACCGGGGCGATCCTGTTCGGCGTGGCCAACGCCTTCGTGCCGGTCATCCTCGCCGCGTTTTTGACCGATCTGTCGGGGGTGAACTGGGCGGCGTTGGTTCCCGCCGTCGTGCTCATCGCGGTCAGCTCGACCTTTCTGGGCCTGTTCATCGCCGTGTCGGTCAGCGAGGTCTTCGAGGCCCAGACGTTTTCCAACTTCTTCCGATTCCCGATGCTGTTCCTGTGCGGGCTGTTCTTCCCCATTGCGCAGCTTCCCATCTGGCTGCGGCCTCTGTCGTATGTGCTGCCTCTGACCTACGGGGTCGACGTGCTTCAGGCGTCAATCCGTCGGGCCGGCCGGATGCCCCTGATGCTGGACTTTGGCCTGTTGGTGGTCTTCTGTGGGTTGCTGTTCGGGCTGAGCCTTCGGAACATACGCCGAAAGTGGATCGCTTAGGCCACAACGGGGGGAAGGGATCGGGCGTCCGGCCGCTGCCGCCTCGATGCACAGGCTATCCGCCAGAGCGAATTCGAAAGGACTCGAGGGTGCTCAGAAACGCGCGAGGCAAACGGCGGACCGTCTCGGCGACGATAGGCGCCGGCAAGGGGCCATAAAGGGCCTCGGCGACGGCGCCGGCGATGCAGGCCAGGGTGTCGCTGTCGCCGCCCAGCGAGACGGCGAGTCGGACGGCGGACTCGTAATCGGTCGATTCCAACACGCAGATGAGGGCCTGGGGCACGGAACCCTGACAGGACGAATCGAAGCGATAGGTCGGGCGAATCGCCTCCGTCGTGCGGTCAAGGTCGTATCCAAACCGCCGGGCGATGTCACGGCGGAGGGTCTGCTTGTCGGCGCCGTGGCGGGCCGCAAAGACGGCCAGGGCCACTGCCTGGGCGCCCTTGATCCCCTCGGGATGGTCGTGGGTGACCGCCGCCGACCGCCGGGCCTCGCCCAAAACCGTGTCCTCATCGTCAAACGCCCAGCCCACCGGGCTGACCCGCATGGCCGAGCCGTTGCCCCAGCTTCCGTAGGGCCGGGGATCCTCCGACGCCAGCCAGCGATAAAACCCGGCTCCATAACCGGCATGCGGCCAGGCACGGCCCAGACGGCGGTAAGCGGCGGTATAGTCGCCGTTGCCCAGGATCGCCTCGGCCGTGGCGATGGTCAGAACGGTGTCGTCGGTGAACGTGCTGTCAGGGCTGAACAGCGGAAAGTCCGTGCGTTTGATGCGCCGCCGCCGCGTCTCATAGACCGAGCCGATGATGTCTCCGGCGATAGCGCCAAGCATGACCAGCCCTGCCATACCCGCTGACCGGCAAGGGACACTCACAAACCAAGATGGTGCTGCTTGAGCATCCTGTCAAGGGCCCGGGCGTTGGGCAGCACGCGGCTCAATTCAGCCCAGAAGGCGGGGCTGTGGTTCTTAATCCGGGTGTGGACCAGCTCGTGCAGCAGGACGTAATCCACCAACTCGGGCCTGAGCCGCAGCAGGTTGACGTTCAGATTGATGTTGTTGGCCTCGCTGCAACTGCCCCAGCGGCTTTTCTGGCGTCGCAAAAAGACGCGGTTGTACGTGAAACCATGGCGGCGGGCCAGTTCCTCGAGACGGCCGACGAGCCGGGCGCGCACCTCCGCGGGGCTGGGCAGCGCGATCTGTCCAACGGTTTGATTGTGCCGGCGTTCAAGGTCCCGGATGCGGGCCACGGTCCTCTCCACCCAACCGCGCTTCTCGTCGAACCACCGTCGCGCCTCTCGCAACGACGACCGCCAGGGATAGGCCACGCGCACCGGCCGAAACGGCCGGATCGCGATGGACAATCGCCGGGCACGACGGGACCGGGCAAAGATGACCGGGCCGATGCCGTCCAGTTCGAGGGTGGTATTCTGTGTGGCGACGGGGCTCATGGCGACGGCTCAGGACAGGCGGCCCTTGAAGTCCTCATAGGTGAAGCGGCGCTGGACGCGGTAGGTGTCGGTCTGAGGCTCATAGAGCACGATATCCGGCAGGTTAATACCATTGAACATGGTGTTCTTGACCATCGTGTAGTGGGCCATGTCGGTGAACACAAGCCTGTCGCCGGGCCGGAGCGGTGTATCGAACGCGTAGTCGCCGATCACGTCCCCGGCCAGGCAGGTCGGCCCGGCGAGGCGATAGGTATGGGGCTTGGCGCCGGGCTCGGCGGCGCCGACCACTACGGGGCGATAGGGCATCTCGATGACATCCGGCATGTGAGCCGCGGCGCTGGTATCCAGAATGGCGACATCCAGGTCGTTGCGCACGATGTCGAGCACGGAGGCCACGAGTACGCCCGCGTCGAGCGCGACCGCCTCGCCGGGCTCCAGGTAGACCTGGACCCGATGGCGCCGGGCGAACCGCGTAATCAGGTCACACAACAAATCCACATCGTAGTCGGGTCGCGTAATGTGATGGCCGCCACCGAAGTTGGCCCATTCCATCCGGTCGAAGTACGGCCCGAAGTGCCGCTCCACCGCCTCGAGCGTCCGCTGAAGCGCATCGGCGCCAAGCTCGCAAAGCGTGTGAAAATGCAAACCGCTGACCCCCTCCAGCAGGTCCTCCCGGAACTGATCGGGCGGGATGCCCAATCGCGAGCCCGATGCACAGGGATCATACAGAGCCGTGCGCACCTCCGAGTGCCGGGGGTTGAGTCGCAGGCCGCACTGCACCGGCCGACCGGCCGCACGCACGCGGTCGCGGTAGCGAAGCCACTGCGAGGGGGAGTTGAAAACGAGGTGATCCACCAGCTCCAGCACCGCTTCGATCTCATCATCGCGGTAGGCCGGGGCACAGAGGTGCACCTCGCCCCCGAAGAACTCGCGGGCCAGACGGACCTCATGCAGGGCGCTGGCGCTGGTGCCGGCCAAGGTCTTGCGGCACAGTCCGAACGTGCTCCACGCGGCGTAAGCCTTGAGCGCGAGGAGAATCTTGCAGCCCGTGCGTCCCTGAACCTCACCAAGGATCCGCAGGTTATCCCGCAGCCGTCCCAGATCGATCAGGTAGCAGGGCGTCTGAAGTCTGGCCAGATCATACACCATCACGGTCGGACCGGGGCGAACGGTTCCACGAACGTCGCGTTCGCCGCGGCAGGCAGGCCGGTGGCCTACTGCTGATCGCCCTTCTTCGCCTTGCGCGGGCGGCTCTTGCCGTGGGTGCCACGATAGAGCTTGCCCCGCCGCGTGCGCTTGTCTCCCTTGCCCATAGCATCCTTTCCTTACAGTCCTGTCATGCTCTTACGTATTCAACCGATGACCACCGGGGGGATACTATACCGCCGCCGGTGGAACGATTCAATCGGCTTGACCGAGAGTGGTCCGGACAGGGGAGCCCCCACGGGCGCACCACCTTACGGCGCGCCGGGACCACCGGCCCGATACTGTGTGGAACATGGCCCGGTCCACAGGGACACGTGCGAGGAGCCGTACCCCCCGCTGCGGCGTGGCCGCCCCAGACCCGGCAAAACCGCCTGGCTAGCGACGGCGGGGACCTCGACCGCGGAAACCACCGCCGCCACCGCCGCCGCCTCGCCCCTCATCCTGACGCGGTCGGGCTTCGGCCACGCGGATTGTGCGGCCATCCTGCTCCGTACCATCCAATGCGTTGATCGCCTCGGCCGCAGCGCTGTCATCGCTCATCTCCACGAACCCAAAACCCTTGCTGCGATTCGTGGCCGAGTCGGTAATGATCTTAACGCTCGTGACGGTGCCGTAGGCGGAAAAGAGATTCTGCAACGCGGCCTCGTCAACACCGTAACTCAGGTTCCCTACATACAGCTTCTTCGACATGTTCGCCCTTCGTGTTCTCTTGCCAGACCCGTGGATTCATTAGACCCGGCGGAGCCGCGCGATGCACGCACGGCGGCTACCGGGCAAGACGTCGTGAACGGCCGATGCGCAGAGACGGTGCTCGTGGAACGCACGGATACACTCCAGGCAGAGGAGGATCACGGCATGGGCAAAAGACCGAACTGCGCTGAACATGAACCGATACCGTCCAAGTAAGACCGTTTCTCAAGCCCGAATCGGGCGGCTGACAACGACGGCTGGACGGTACGGGCGGAACACCTCTATCCCACACAGACGGGCAAGACGCCGGACCGGATCAGCACCGATTGTCAATTCGACCCTCGGACAAGAGCAGTCTACCGGGCCGCGCCGCAGGCCCACAAGGAAAAAGTGTACGGATTTACGCCGCCGGTCCGGGCCGAGCAGCTTATCAGTACACGATGGCGGCGTACCCCACCGCCTCGTCAGAGGTCTGGCCGAAACGCCGCATGACCTCGGCACTGGTGGTGTGGGCCAGCAGGATGCCCTTTTCCCGGCCCAGTTCGCGGGCTGCCGCCACGGCCGCCCCCGCCGCCCCGGGACCACAGGCGCTGAGCGTCTCGAGGGCGCCGGATTGCACGGCCTCGGCGTCCATCGCCAGGGCGGCCTCGATGAACCGGGCGTCGTTGACGGTCTTGGCCCAGGCCAGGCCCTTGGCACCCTGACCGGCGGGTGTGAACCCATACCGTGGGCCGTAGTGTGTCAGGTCGGTCGACGCGATGCACGCGACGCTGGGCCGACCTTGGAGGACCCGGCTCAGGTCCTTGCCAAACTGAACCGCCTCGCAGGTCGCCGGGACCACGATGGGCACGATGCGGGCCGACGGGAAGGCCACCCGGAGCAGAGGAATCTGCACCTCGATGCTGTGCTCCCCGCGATGGGCCTCCGGGCGGTCCTCGGCGCTGGTGTGTTCCAGGATCTCCCGGGCCAGGGCTTCATCGACGGCGACCGGGCCCAGGGGGCTCGTCCATCTGCCCTGGACCCAGACGGCCGGGCGGGCACCCGCGTAGCGATGCGAGGCCCCCAGAAAAACCACGACGTCAACCACCTGACCGGTCCGTTGCAGGGCATGGAACACCATGCCCGCCACGTCACCACTGAAGACCCAGCCGGCATGCGGCACGATGCCGGTCACGATGTGGTCGGGCAGTGTCACGTCCGGGGTCCGTGCGGCCAGGCATTGCTCGGCCTCCTCGCGGCATTGGTCCGGCACGTCCGGGTAGAATTGCCCGGCGACAATAGGGCTTCGAGTCATCATCTGTCAGTTCCCCTCTTGCCAATGGGTATGCGAGACGTTATCATCCGCTCGTTCTTCGTTTTAACGCGCCGGTTTCAATTGTCACGAGGAAAGTCATGGCGGCAACCCCACAGCCCCTCGTCGCGGTAGTCATGGGCTCCGACAGCGATCTGCCCGTGATGCAGGCCTGTATCGACCAGCTCAAGGCGTTTGACGTCCCCATGGAAGTGCGGATCCTCTCGGCCCATCGCACGCCCGAGGTCGCGGCGGAATTCGCCGGCACCGCGCGACAGCGGGGCCTGCGGGTCATTATCGCCGCAGCGGGGATGGCGGCGCACCTGGCCGGGGCCCTGGCCGGGCGCACCTGCCTGCCGGTCATCGGCGTGCCCTTGCAGGCCTCCAGTGGACCGGGGGGCCTGGATGCCCTTTTGAGCACGGTGCAGATGCCGCCGGGGGTGCCCGTCGCGTGCGTGGCCATCGGTAAGGCCGGCGCGCGAAACGCCGCGATCCTGGCCGTGCAGATCCTGGCCCTGTCCGACGAGAGGCTGGCCGAGCGACTGGACGCCTTTCGCAAGGCCCAGACCCAGAGCGTGCTGGAGAAGGATCAGGCACTGAACCTGTAGCGCGCGGACGACGGCACAGCAGGAGCGATCATGGCAGAGCCGCACGACGCCTTGGCGGGTCAGACCGCGCTGGTGACCGGGGCGGCCCATCGTATCGGGCGCGCCGTCGCCCTGGCCCTGGCCGAACGGGCCATCAACGTCGTCGTTCACTACCGCCACAGCGCCGAGGCCGCCGAGGAGCTGGTCGACCACCTGCGGCACAAGGGCACGCGGGCCTGGGCGTTCGGGGCGGACTTGACCGAACCGGGCGGTGCCGACGATCTGTGGAGCCAGACCGTCAGCGCGGCCGGTCCAATCGATATTCTCGTCAACAGCGCCTCCGTCTTCGAACCCGATACCCTGTGGGACTGCACGGCAGAGACACTCTGGTACAATACCCGCCTGCATGCCTGGGCACCGCTGGTGTTGTCGCGGGCCCTGGCACAGCAGACCGGACCGGCCCAGATCGTCAACCTGCTGGATGCCCGACTGGGCGGGTACGACCCCAAGCACGTCAGCTACCAATTGAGCAAGCAGATGCTCTTTTCGCTCACGCGGATGCTGGCCGTGGAGCTGGCGCCGCGGATTCGCGTCAACGCCGTGGCGCCGGGGCTGATTCTGCCGCCCCCCGGCCGGGATGAGGCCTATCTGCAAGAGCTGGCCCACACCAACCCGCTCCAGCGGCACGGCGACACAGAAGACGTCACCGACGCCGTGCTGTACCTGATCGGGGCCTCCTTTGTGACCGGGCAGGTGATCTACGTCGACGGCGGACGGCATTTGGGGAGGGCCGTGCATGACTGATTCACACGATATGATCTGCATCCAGGACCTTCGATTTCGCTGCGTCATCGGCACCCGCGAGGATGAACGCCGCGACAAGCAGGACGTGATCGTCAATATCACCCTGTTCGCGGACCTGCGTCGTGCCGCGGCCAGCGACCGGCTCGATGACACGATTAACTACAAGATGGTCAAGAAGGCGATCCTGGCGATGGGTGAGGCGTCGCGGTTTCAACTGATCGAGACCCTGGCCCAGCACATCGCGGACCTCTGCCTGGATCAGCCGCTCGTCGAGCGGGTTCAGGTACGGGTGGACAAGCCTGGAGCCCTGCGCTTTGCCCGCAGCGTGGCGGTACAGATCGAGCGCTCGCGAAGCAAACCATCATGAATCCGGCGCATCAGACAGCGCGGGCCTATATCGCCGTCGGGTCGAACATCCATCCGATGGAGAACATCCCCGCCGCCGCGGAGATGCTCCGATGCATCGCGGGAGTGCGGCGGCTGGCCTCATCCCGCTTCTGGCGGACCGGGCCGATGGGTCGCACGGACCAGCCGGATTTTGTCAACGGGGCGTGGGCGATCAGGACGGACCTTGATATCCCGACGCTCAAATCCCACCTGAGGGACGTGGAGGACCGACTCGGCCGCCGACGCTCGGCCGACCGCAACGCCCCCCGCACGATCGACCTGGACCTCGTGCTGTACGGAACGACCGTGGATCCAGCGATGCGGTTACCCCATCCCGACTTGGCTCGGCCGTTCGTGTACGGCCCGGTGATGGAGTTGCTGGCGACGGACCCCGACGCGGACGCCATTCGTCGGCAGGTGGTCGCACACTTGGGATCACAATCGCCCCCACCGGCCCAGGCGGACCGGCCCGGAGTGTATCTGCCGGACCTGACGGCACGTCTGCGCGATATGCTTGTCTGACATCCCGAAGCGCGAATCCGGCTCCGTCAGCCGAAGAGACCTGGCAGAGAGTTCCTTTCAAAGGTACATACCCCGAGCATGGCCGAAGATGCCGGGTGAGAACGAATGTGAGCGGCACACGACCTGACCCGGTCACATGCGACCCCGTGCTGACCGGGCGAAGGCCGGGTGTCTCCATACAGGCCGAGGGGCTGGACAGGGCCTTGGCATCCTTTTCGGGGTCTTGAACGCATCCCCCGTCAGTCAGCCGGCATCCTCATCATCGGTGCCTTGCTTGCCGCCCGGCAGGTAGCGCAAACGCGGTTTTCTGCGCGGCTGCGGCTCGGGATCGATGGACTTAATGGGCCGTGGCGGACGGGCATGACCTCCGGGATTGTCGGGCCAGTCAACGCCCTGGATATCCGGCACATCCAACAAGTCGTCGCCCTCCAGCCTGCTGGGCAACCACCAGAGCGGACTGAACAACATGATACCCAGCGCCTCCTGGATCGTCCGCGCATGGGTCTTCATCGTGGCCATCGAAACCCCGAATTCCTTGGCGACCTGCGGGAAGGGAACATAGGGGTCCTCGCTCGGATCATCGAGCGAATTGACGCGCCCGATGGCATAGACGATCCCCGCGGCCCAGCCGGAGGCCTTGCTGCGCGGTTTGGGCCAGCCGTTCACACAGACCACGCCGGCCATTTCGCGACACAGCCCCCTGTACTCCTCGTTAAGGTGGGCGTCGCAAAAGGCGTCGATCAGCGCCACGGTCTCGTCAAAGATCCCCTTGTAGCGATCCGGCACCTGGGCGACGATCTGCTCCAGCGTCGCCGGAGCACCTTGCTCCTCTTCGACCAAACCGTCAAGGAAACCCTCCGCGAACTCCTCCTCGTCGTCCCATTCGTCCTCTTCGTCATCCCAGTCGGCGTACTGTTCGGGGCTCGCCCCTACGCGATGGGTGATGCGGGGGTAACGGCCCGGCGGGGCCTGCTCATCGATGCGGACCACGTTCACCTGGTGCCACCAGTCATCGCCGAAATCAAACCAGTAGCCGAAGACATCGTCGACCTCCAGACCCAGATCGCCGATCCGCTCTCGCAGGCTGCCGGCCGGGCGGCCATCAAAAGGGACGTCCATCGCGCCCGGCAGGACATAGCGCCTGGCGTTGGGATCCATCGGCGCCGTCCCGCCGATCTGGAACTCGTACATGTGCTCCTCTTCCCGGTCGAAGGCGTCGAAGATCGCCTCGTGCAGGTCCCGGAGGGTCTGGTCGGCGCGGATTTCAATGGTCCGGCACACCACCGGATTCGCCTCGATGAAGGCATCGGTGACGGGGCCACTGAACAGGCACACCTCCAACGTGAACAACCGGCTGTCGGGTTTGAGCGTCGGCCGCTTCTTCTTGGGCTTGTTATGTTTTTGGGTCATCCCGTATCTCCTTCCCGTCGGCAGCATGCCCCCTACAGCCGATGCCGCTGGCTCATACGTCACACGTTCGCACGGCCTGTTCGAGCGAGGTCATCGCGTCGCGGACCGGGGAGTACTCGTGCGCCACGTAGCCATCATAGCCCGTTTCGACGATCGCCCGCATGACGGCAGGATAGTAGATTTCCTGGTTCTCATCAAGCTCGTGTCGACCGGGCACGCCCGCAGTGTGAAAATGGCCGATGTGCCGGATGTTCTTGCGGATCGTCGCGATCAGATCGCCTTCCATGACCTGCATGTGGTAAATGTCGTAGAGCATCTTGAACCGCGGAGAGCCCACGCGGCGGCACAGCTCAAAACCCCACGCCGACCGGTCGGCCATATAACCGGGATGATCGACCTTGCTGTTGAGGAGCTCCATGCAGATCGTCACACCGTGATCCTCGGCGATCTTGACCGCCTCGCGCAGGATGAGCAGGCAGTTATCCATGCCCTCCTCATCGCCGATGCCCGCCCGGTCGCCGGCCATGCAGATCACGTTGGGCCAACCGGACTCGGCCGCGGCGGCGATGTTGCTCTTAAAGTCCTCCAGGAACTGGTCATGCCGCGACTTGTCGTTCAGCCCGCGCTTGATCGATCCGGCCCCGGCGACCATCGTAGCGACCAGGCCATACTTCTTGAGCAACGGCCAATCCGACCGCCCCACAAAGTCCATACCCGCCAGGCCCATCCGCGCCACGGTCGCCATCCTCTCTTCCGTGCTCATTCGGGCCTTACTGAGACAGCCGGAGCAAATGGCCTGCCTGATGCGGCCTTTCTGAACGATGCGACCTTCTTGCAGCGTCGGTTGCGCCGCGGTTGGCCGTCCGTTCGTCAAGGCCGAGGCGCCGACGAACGCCGCAGCGGCCAGGGCTTTGCGCCGTGTGAACGTTTCCTTGGATGGAATCTCGTGATTGCGCGGATACATGGGTCTGCCCTTTCCTGTACGGTTCTCGTGTGCACTTGTCGGTCGGCCGGGCGCGAGCGTAGCACCGTCGGAGGCCGCGGCACATGTCGGCCGGATCGGACTCAAGCGGCTCCGACCAGACTCCTCGCCAGGTCCTCTAACCGATCCCGGGCGGGGCTCGCCGACACGGGCCCGAGCGCCGCGACCGCCGCGTCCACAAAGGCGCGGGCCCTCACCCAGGCGTAGTCGATACTGCCCGCATCGCGCAAACGGTCAATCCACCCGGTCGCGTCGGACTGGCCGCGCGCTTGCTCGAACAGGTCCCGCCCCGAGGTCCCGTGCGAAACCTTCAAGAAATGAATCCACGGCAACGTCAGTTTGCGCTGGGCCAGGTCCGTGCGCAACGTCTTGCCCGCCCGCTGCTCGGAGCCCACCAGGTCCATCACATCGTCCCGGATCTGAAACGCCATCCCGAAACAGGAGCCGTACTCCCCCATGGCGCGGTTCACCGTCTCCTCGCCGCCCGCGACATAGGACCCCAGGTAACCCGCGGCGTGGAACAATGCCGCGGTCTTGTGGCGAACGATTCCGAGATAGGCCTCTTCGTCAATCGGCTCGCCGCCCCGGCTGAGATTCTGTCGCAGCTCCCCCTGGCACAATTCCGCCGCGGCCCGCCCCAGCACGCATCCAATCTCCGGATCGGACCAGCGGACCGTGATCTCAAAGACCCGGCTGAGCACAAAATCCCCCAGCAGCACCGCCGCGGCGTTGCCATAGAGGTGATTGGCGGTCGGCCTGCCGCGCCGCTGCTCGGCGCGATCCAGCACATCATCATGCAGCAACGAGGCCGTATGGATCATCTCCACGACCGCCCCCAGCTCCGTGTGCCTGTCGCTCGGCGTACCCGCCGCCTGCCCGGCCAACAGCACCATCGCGGGGCGGAGCATCTTGCCGTTCGCCGCGGTCACGTGCCCGACCACGTCGGCCAGGGCGGGGTCTTCGGGAACCAGCGCGCCGGCGATGAACGCCCGCACCGCGTCGAACGACGCGGCCAGCGGCGCCAGACACGCATTCAACGTCGACGGATCGGCGCCGAGCGCGGCCGGATTGGGCTCAGGCGTGGGCATAGGCGTAGAACTTCTCACGCAGACGCTTCGTCACCGGGCCCGGAATGCCGGCCCCCACCGGGCGTCCGTCCATCTCCACGACGCCGATCACCTCCGCGGCCGTGCCCGTCAGGAACAACTCATCGCACGTGTACAGATCGAAGCGGACCAGCTCGCGCTCGATGACCTCGATGCCGTCCTCGCGGGCCAGCCGGATCACGACCGCACGGGTGATGCCGTCGAGCGAGCCCGACTGCACGGGCGGCGTATACACGATGCCGTGACGCACGACAAACACATTGTCGCCGGTGGCCTCGGCCACGTAGCCCACGTGGTTGTACATGATCGCCTCGCTGGCCCCGGCATCGAGGGCCTCGATCTTGGCGAGTATGTTGTTCAGGTAATTGAGGCTCTTGACCTGCGGCGGCAGGGCCAAGGGATGGTTGCGCACCGTGGTGGCGCTGATGACCTTCAGGCCCTTTTCGTACAATTCCTCGGGATAGAGCTGGATGTTGGCCGCAATGATGAACAGCCCCGCCTTCTTGCACAGAAACGGATTCAGCCCCAGATCACCGGCCCCGCGCGTGACCGCCAGCCGGATATACCCGTCCACGATGTTGTTGGCGCGGACCGTCTGTTCGGTGGCGCGGCAAATGCCCTGGCGATCCATGGGCAGGGCCAACCGAATGGCGCGGGCCGAGGCGAAAAGCCGGTCGATATGGGCGTCGAACTCGAAGATCTTGCCGCTGTACACCCGGATCCCCTCGAAGACGCCGTCGCCGTAAAGCACGCCGTGATCGAAGATGGAGATCTTCGCTTCGCTTTCGTCCACCAGTCTGTCGTGCAGCCAGATCTTCCGACCCATCCGGTCCTCTCCACGTGTGTTGTGCCGATCTCGGCCTTGCCGGGCTCGCCCGTTACGTTGCCGCAATTACTCCGTCCACCAGCCGCACCACCCGATGGGCCCGGCCGGCGATCCGCTCATCATGGGTGACCATCACGATGGTCTGTCCGTCCCGGTTCAACGCCTCCAGGGCCTCCAGGATACCACGTCCCGTTTCCGAGTCAAGGTTTCCCGTGGGCTCATCGGCCAACAGCAGGGGCGGGGCGTTCATCAGGGCCCGGGCGATGGCGACGCGCTGGCGCTCGCCGCCGGACAGTTGGTACGGCTTGTGGCGCAATCGATCGCCCAAGCCGAGCCGACCCAGCAGCGCCCGGGCCCGCGCGGTCTGCGCCCCACGGCTGCGAAGCCAGCCGACCACGCCCGTGGCCGCCATCGCCGGCACCAGGGTGTTTTCCAGAACGGTCAACTCGTCCAGCAGGTGATAGAACTGGAACACGAAACCCACGCTGCGGTTCCGAAAGCGGTTCAGCCGCGCTGCGCTGAACCCCTCGACGGGCCGCCCCTCGAAAAAGACCTGTCCCGAATCCGGACGATCCAGGGCGCCGAGCAGGTGCAACAGCGTGCTCTTGCCGCTGCCCGAGGCTCCGACCACCGCCACGAACTGCCCCGCTTCCACGGCCAGGTCCACCCCCTTGAGCACCTCGATGCGGGCGGCGCCCAGACGATACGTCTTGAACAGCTTGCGGGCCGACAGAATCTTGCTCATGCCACCTCTCACACCTGCGCGACTTGAAGAATCTCGACCGGGCGCCGTCGGGCGGCCTGCAACGTAGGCACCAGCGCCCCGATCAGGCAGGCGGCCACGGCCGCGGCGGCGATCAATCCGATCACGGGCCATTCGATCTGGTCCGGAATGCGCCCGATGGCGTAGACCTGGCGGTTCCACAACTCCCAGTGAAAACGGGCGTAAAGCCACCCCTCGAACGCGTTGATCCGCGTAATGAACAGACACCCCACCGCCGCGCCCACGCCCGCCCCGATCAGGCCCACGAGCAAGGCAAAAACCAGAAAGACACGGGCGACGCCCAGCGAGGACACCCCGACGCCCTTGAGGATGCCGATGTCGCGCGATTTGTGCCCGATGATCATGGTGAACACGACGAAAATGATGAACACGGTGATCACGCCGAGCATCAGGAACAGCAGGATGAGCATGGTCTGCTCCTTCTGCATCGGGGCGATGGTGCCGCGGCGATTCGTGATCCAGTCCTCCACGCGCACGGTATCAAACAGATGGGCCAACGGGCGGTCCCGGTAGTCGGCCGTGAAGGCCTCCCAGAGGCGCTGCACGGCCCGCGTGCCCTCGCGAAGCCCCACACCCCGCTTGAACCGCAGATGAATCGCCGAAATCCGGGGCGCCTCGCCCGTGGTGCCGGCCATGCCGAACAACCGCTGAGCCCGCTCCAACGGCAGATAGATGACGTTGCCGTCCACCTTCACCAGCCCGCTGTGGCTGTCGTCGCTGTAGTAGAAGGACTCGGTGAGCACCGCATCCAGATCGGCCCGGGCCAGCGCCCCTTTGGCCGTCAGCGGAAACGTGCTGATGGTCAGCTCCATCGGCGGCGGCTGATCGGCATGCTGATAGGTGCCGTCCCGCTCCCGGGTCCACCACATCCGGTCGATGCCGATGACGCAGCCGGGCTGGTCGGGCGCGTAGGCCGGCACGAACACCTCGGCGGGATGGTCGCGGTGGTAATGCAGCGTCGCACCGAAACCCGTCGCCCGGCTGTGGCGCACCGGATCGACGCCCATGATCTCCGTGCCGTAGTTCTGCTGCGAGCCCGGGCGGCTCAGCAGCCCATAACCCCGCACCACCGGGCTGACCGCCTCGACAACGGGCGCCGCGGCCAGGCGCTCGAGCAGGTCCTCGTAATAAGCGAAGCCCACCAGCGAGTCCGTGCCGATCACGCAATCCCCCGCAAAGCGGTGGTTCTTCTCGCGGAAGTTCTCCACGAGCCCGTTCATCACGGTCATGACCACCACGACAATGAACACGCACAGCCCCACCGACACCATCGCCAGCAGCGCGATGCGCCGTCGCAGCAGGTAACGCCTTGGAAGAATCCATGCCAACATGCTATTCGTATCGAAGAATGCGAATGGGTTGGACCCGCGCCGCCGCCACGGCCGGGATGAGCGCCCCGGCCGCCGCGGCCAGAACCGCCGCCACCGAGACCCAAAGCACCGCCGCGGCGTTCACCTGGTTGGGGATCTGACTGAACATATACGTGCTGCTCTTCCACAGCTTCAGGCCGAACACCACACTGATCCACTGCTCGATGGCGTTCACGTTGTGGGTCACCGCCCAGCCCAGCACCACCCCCAGGCCCGCCCCGGCCAGGCCGATCACCACGCCAAACACCACGTAAAGGCCCGCCACGCCCCAGGACCCCAGGCCATAGCTCTTCACGATGGCGATGTCCTTCTGCTTGGTCAACACAATGAGATAGAAAATGCAGAAAATCAGGAGAATCGCCCCCGCGCTGACCACGCCGAAGATGAGCATGAGCATCCACATCTGCTTCTTGTATTCCACCGCTAGGGCCGCCTGATGCTCGCGGGCCGTGCGGATGATCGCCTGCGCCGCCCACGGGTCGCGGCCGGCGGCCCACTGCATCCAGAGCCGCCGGACCACCTCGCGGCCCCGGTCCTGCGAAAGGCCCTCGGCCAGGCGCACCTGAATGCTGTCGGCCACGGGCCCCCGCCCCGGATGGAGCGCTTCCGAGAGGACCTCCAGCGGCACGTACACGTAGTGACGGTCAAAGTCGTCCAGCCCTGTGAACACCACGTCGGTGATGGTGAACTTCACGGTTCGGCGCTTGAATCGGACGCCGCCGGCCGTCCCTTCCGCCAACTCGCGCTCGGCCCGGCCGGTGGTCAGCATGGCCCGGCGTCCCAGGTATTCCCGCAGCACCGCCTCGCGATCGTACTCATCGGTCTGTTCATCGGGGCTGGCCAGCAGCCCGATCCCCACGAAACCGCCGCCCCGGGGCTCGACGTCGGGCCCGCCGAACGTCGGCTCGGTCGAGGCGCTCTGGCGCACCAGGAACTCGCCGAACCGGCTCATCCGGCAGCGCCCTTCCAGATCGATCCCCCAGATCTGGACCGCGCGGACGTTGCCCTGGCCGATGAGTAACAGCCCCTGTGCCTCCAAGACGCCGCTGGCGGCACGAATCGCCGGGTCCGCCTCGAGCGTGTGCACCAGGTCGTCCACCTCCGCCAGCGGCCCGCGGTAGGGCACGATCATCACGTCGCCCATGTGCTCGGCCTTGGCGGCCTCGAACGCCGCAATGAACGCCGTGAAGAGACTGGCCACGCTGATGAGCAACGCGCATGACATCCCCACCGCCGCGATACTCAACAGCACGATCTTCTTGCTGCGCAGGTAGCGCAGCGCCAGGAATACGATCAGGTGCCTCATCGTCTTGCGCTCGGCTCTGGTCGGGACGACCGGCTGCCGGGGCCGCCGGGTCAGGTCCCGCGCGCGGGCTTGAGCAGCGGAAACAGGATGACGTCCCGGATACTCGTCGCGCCGGTCAGGAGCATAATCAAGCGGTCGATGCCGATCCCCAGGCCTCCCGCCGGCGGCATGCCGTACTTCAGCGCCGTCACGAAGTCCTCATCCATCGTGGCCATCGTCTCGGTCTGGCCACGAAGCTGCCGGCGGAAATTCTCCTCCTGCACGGCCGGATCATTCAGCTCGGTATACGCGTTGGCCAGCTCCATCCGTCCGATGTACAGCTCAAACCGCTCGGCGTACCGCGGATCACTCGTGCTGCGTCGGGTCAGCGGGCACAACTCCGCCGGATAATCCAACACAAACGTCGGATCCACCAGATTCGGCTCGACCGTCTCCTCGAACACCGCGTTGACGACCACGGCGTCGTCCATGTTGGTTTCCTCAATGCCCAACGAGCGGGCCTTGGCCCGGACCTGCGCCGCCTCGCCGGGGGAGCACCCGGCGTGCTCCTGCAACAGGTCCGCGTAGCGGGCCCGGCGCCACGGCCGCGTGTAGTCAATCATCAACTCGCCGAAGGGCAGCTTCGGGCCGTGGCAGTAGGTCTCCACCAGCCATCCGATCAGCGCCTCGGTGATGTCCATCATCACGTGATAATCGGCGTACGCCTGGTACAGCTCGAGCATCGTGAACTCGGGATTGTGGCGCGTGCTGAGCCCCTCGTTGCGGAAGTTGCGGTTGATCTCGAAGACCCGCTCCATGCCGCCCACGAGCAGCCGCTTGAGAAACAGCTCCGGCGCGATGCGGAGGTACAGGTCGATGTCGAGCGTGTTGTGATGTGTGACAAACGGCCGCGCCGCCGCGCCGCCGGCGATCGTCTGCATCATCGGCGTCTCGACCTCCAGGAAGCCCCGCTCGCTCAGGAATCGCCGAATGCCCTCCACGATACGGCTCCGAAGCCGAAAGCGGTGCATGACCTCCGGGTTGGCCCACAGGTCCACGTACCGTCGGCGGTACCGCAGATCCACGTCGGCCAGACCGTGGTACTTCTCCGGCGGGGGCAACAGCGCCTTGGCCAGCAGCGTCACCCGCTCGGCCCAGAGCGTCAGCTCCCCTGTCTTGGTGCGTCCCAGTGTACCGTCCGCGCCGATGATGTCGCCCAGGTCCAGCGCCTTGGCCAAGGCCCACTGATCGCCCAGGGCCTTCTTGCTCAGCCCCAGTTGCAGCGTGCCCGTCGAGTCCCTCAGCGTCAAGAAGATCAGCTTGCCGATGTCCCGCAGCAATACGACGCGGCCGGCCGCGCGTGCCGTTTGATCGTCCTCGTCTTCCACGTACCGGGCACGAATCGCCTCGGTCGATTCGACGTCGTCGAATCGCTCGCCGTAGGGATCAATGCCCTCGGCGCGCAACACCTCCAGCCGCTCACGTCGCTGTTGTTCCAATCGGCTGCCGCCGGTCGCCTCGTCCACGCACATCCCTCCTACCGGGCCGCCGCCGGCGAGCCGGACAGGCGTCGCTGCAGGATCTTCGACCGCGTCACCACCAGGGCCGTGGCCAATTGCGGATCCGACTCCAGCGTCTCGGCCAGGGAATGACGCACCACCGGATCCGAGGCGTTGTCGTGATCGGCCTTGACGAGCACCTCGTTCTCCCGCTGCACGTCAATCATCCGGCGCAGCTCATTGATCGTCAGCTCCACCGGCACATCCGGCGCGATCCCCCAGTCCGTGCGGCCTTCCTTCTCCATGAGGTAGCGGTTCTTGACCGGCTGGCCGGACGGCAGGTGATAATACGCCATCGTCATCTTCAACTGCGAGCCGCCCCCGGTGTACTGGACCACCACCTGCACGCTGCCCTTGCCGTAGGTGCGGCTGCCCACCAGCGTTGCGCGGTTAAACATCGGGTCCTGCAACGCGCCGGCCACGATCTCCGAGGCGCTGGCGCTCTGCTCATTAATCAGCACCACCAGCGGATAATCCGGGTGGGTGTCGCTGCGGCGGGCCCGTTTCTCATCGGGCCAGCCCCGCCCCGGCCGCGGTCGACTGGTGACGATAACCCCTTCATCCACAAACAAATCGACGACCTCGGCCGCGCTGACGAGGTAGCCGCCGGAGTTGAACCGCAGGTCGAGAATGAGCCCCTCCATGCCTTGGGCCTCGAGACGGCGCAGCACGCCATCCAGATCGGGCACGGTGTTCTCCGTGAAGGTCGTCACCCGCACGTATCCGATCCTATCTTCGGGATCCAGCATGTATTCCCAAGCGCCGTCCTGCGTCCGCCGCCAGCCCCGCAACGGCGGCACCACGATCTTATCGCGGCGGATCGTAATGTCCTCCACCTCGCCGCTCACGGCGTGCTTGACCGTCAGCGTCACCGTCGTCCCCTTGGGCCCGGTGATCTTGCTGACCGCGCAGAAGATCGTCATCTTGTCCGTCGGCTCGCCGTCCACCGCCAGGATGATGTCGTCCGCGTCCAGGCCCGACCGATAGGCCGGCGTGTCCGGCAGAAGGCTCGACACCTTCAGCACGCCCGTCGCCTTGGAAATCTCCACGCCGATACCGTAGAACTCCTGCTTCATGTTCTTCTCGAAGTCCCGCACGTTCCACGGCCAGACCAGCATCGTAAAGGGATCCAGCGCCGCCAACGCCGCCTCGGCGAACTGCGCCACCATGATCTCCCGGGGCAGCGCCAGGGTCGCCGCGTTGAGCGCCAATACCTCATCGAAAACGAGCAAAAGCTTCTGCTTGCTCACGTGCTCGCCGGCATCGCCGAGTTCGGCCTCGAACGTGTCGATGCCCGCCATCCACCGTTCGTGCGTCTCAGGATCGTCCACGTGAAAGGCCAGCGTGTCCTGGCTGCGGCGCAGCACCTCGCTGACCATCCGACACCGCCCCAGGGCCTGGCGGGCCATCGCCCCGAAGTCCGGCTCGGTGACGTATTGAAAGTCCAGCGCATCGACGGCGCGCTGAAACATCACGGGGCGAATCCCCTCGTGGCGATCCACGCTCGTGTCGCCGCAACTGTCATCCTTCAGGGCCATCTCCACGCCGGCCTTCTCGATCAGCGCCTCGGTCCGCGCCTTGTATTCGGGGTCATCCTCATCCAGGGCGTTGAGCCAGTAGTAACACTGCGCATAGGCATCCACCCAGCGTCCCTCGGCGTCGAGCCGATCGCCGTGACGCCGGGCCGCCTCGATGACCCGCTGCACGAACGAATCCTGCAGGATCTGGGCCGCCCGCGCCTCGTCGGCGTGCTCGCGGGCCTTGATGACGACCCCGATCACCTCGCCGAGATCGTTGACGTCCATCGGCCCGGCCCCGATCTCGGTGCGGAGCCGGTCCAGTTCGGCGAGCTCTTCCTGGAGGGTTTTATCGTGAAAGGCCTGCCGTTGTTCCTCGACGCGATCCTGCGCCTCCAGCAGGGCCGCAGCTTGCGCCAGTGGCCCGTCCAATGGCTCGGAAGCGTTCGCCAGGGCCTGCCGCGCCGCGTCGAAGCGGCCTTCCTCGATCAGGGCACAGACACGCGCCGCCCGCGCCGCCTGTGGATCGAATGGGACTGTTCGTTCCGCCTGTTGCTCCGCGGTCGGCGGAACCGAAGGGCCGGTCTGGTGGTCCTCGCGCGGCTCACAGCCCGGGCCGAACAGCAGCCCCGCCGCGAGGAGCACCGGGACCAACAGGCCCGCGACCGCGAACACGCTTCGTTTGGCTTTCATCCCCATGGTACGCACACTACCCCAGACATAAACAGTGAACCGGTGTCGGCCCGTCGGCCCGGAATCCCATCCCTACCCGTCCGCGACCGCCGGTCCGTTCATCGGTGAATACCCACGAACCGTTTACAGGCACTCGGCCGCCTTGCCCGCACACCCCAGCACGTGCAGCTTGTGCTTGACCATCTGGCGGATCGCCTCGCGCCCCGGCCCCAGGTACTTGCGCGGATCGAACTCGGCCGGCTTCTCGGCGAACACCTGCCGGATCTTGGCCGTCAGCGCCATCCGCAGGTCGGTGTCGATATTCACTTTGCAGATCGCCATCTTCGCGGCCTTGCTGACCGCCTCCTCCGGCACGCCCATCGCGTCGGGCATCTTGCCGCCGTACTTGTTGATCAGATCCTTGAACTCCTTGAGCACGCTGCTGGAGCCGTGCATCACCAAGGGGAAACCCGGCACCCGCTTCTGGATCGCCTCGATGACGTGGAACGCCAGCTTCGGCTCGCTCTTGAACTTGTACGCCCCGTGGCTCGTCCCGATCGCCACCGCCAGTGAATCCACGCCGGTCCGCTCGATGAACTCCACCGCCTGGTCGGGATCGGTCAGGTGCGCGGCGACGTCATCGACGCCCACCACGTCCTCTTCGATGCCGCCCAACTGGCCCAGCTCGGCCTCCACCACCACGTCGTGCTCGTGAGCATAGTCCACGACCTGTTTGGTCAGCCGGATATTCTCCTCGAAGGGGTGGTGCGAGCCGTCGATCATCACCGACGTGAACCCGTCCTCCACGCACTGCTTGCAGATCTCGAACGTGTCGCCATGGTCCAGGTTGACCGCGATGGGGATGTCGGGGTTCTCTTCGACCGCCACGTTGATGATCGCCCGGAGGTAGCTGATCGAGGCATACTCCCGCGCGCCGCGGCTGATCTGCAGGATCAGCGGGGCCTTCTCTTCGGCGATCGCGGCGACGATGCCCTGCGTGATCTCCATGTTGTTTACGTTGAAGGCCCCCACGGCGTAGCCGTTTCGGTAGGCCATCTCAAACATTTTTTTCGTGTTTACTAATGCCATCGCGTTGACTCCTGTGCTCGTCCCGTGTTCCTATTTCGAAGGCCCGGTGCGCGAACGTCCGCGTGCCCGGCCCCCCGTTACTCTTCCAACAGCGGCCCCGTAATGCCCACGTATTTGCGCGAGCCCAGGGCCAGCTCCTTGACCCCTTCGGGCCAGATGCTGACCATGACCGACTGCCGGTCCCGGCTCTGGTCCAGCGAGATCGTCAGTCCATAGTACAACCGATGGTACCGCCGCAACAGCGTCAGGTCGCTGCGGACGCCCTTGCCGAAATCGAAATTGTACTCCTGGCTGAGCGTGGCCGTGTACCGCTCGTTCAATTGATACGTCACCGCGGCCACCAGGGCGTTCGAGCCTTGCTCGTAGACTCCGTCCGCAGGCCAGTTGATGACCACGGGTTTCAGATATCGGTTGCCCACGTAGTAGCTCAGGTTCGGATACACGTATCGGGCCAGCCCCATATCGAACTGCTGCACCGTGCCGGCCCGGAGATCGTAGTTCAGATCGCTCAATACGGTCATCGTGTCGCTGATCCGCCACTCGTAGTCCACGTTCACCGAGTCGCGCACCAGGCCGTACTGCCACATGTTCCGCCGCACCAGCATCGGAATCGCCGGGTCGTTCCACATGAACTTCGCCGGGCCCGCGGCCGGCTCGTCCGGATTCCGGACGAACGTCGCATCCACGTCCAGCCGCATCCAGTCCAGGCTGCGGAGCTTGTCCTTCTCGCCGCGGCGGGTCTGCCAGCGCTGCGACAGCCCGAAGTTCATCATGTCCCGCATGTCGCCGGCGCGATGGCTGGCGTCAAACGTCACCGCCTCGAAGTGCGGCCGGATGATGTGGCGGATGCCGTTCAGGTCCCAGAAGCGGGATCGCACGAACTGGTTGGCCTTCCAGAACATCGTGGCCACGCGGATGCCGGCCTCGTTGAGCCAGAGGTCCTTCTCGCCCGGCGTCAGGGCCCCGTCCAGAGTCCGCCGGAAACCGTACTGGCCGTCCTCGTAGGCATACGTCGTGGCCACGTAGGGCACGATCTTGTACGCCTCCAGGCGCAGGGGCCAATCTACCTCATGCCGGCTCGACGCGAAGGAATAGAACTGCTCGCGGGTCATCGTGTCCGTCGAATGCCACGGCAGCCGCTCCCGCAGCCGGCTCACCTGCGTATCGCCGTAGTACGTCAGCTGATGGTCCCAGAAGGATTGCCCCTTGACGTGAAACTCCACGCCGGGCAACTCCTCCGTGGTGCGCTGAAAGTCGTTCAGCCGCCACTTGGTCAGAAAGGAAAAGCCCCAGTTGTCCGTGATCCGCTTGAGGTGAACGACCGTCTCCTGCTCCTTGCCCACGTTGAACTCACTGGGGTACATCGCCTCCAGGAAGTGTTCATCCGACAGGTAGCTCATCTCCACCGTGGCCTGCCAATCGTGCGGAAGGTATTGGCGATGCCGTAGCCGAAACCGCCCCCGGATATCCTCGTGCGGATCCCGATTCTTGCGGGAGGTGATCCGACCCAGGTCATCCTCGCCCCGGTCGCCCATGATGTACCCGAGCAGCGACCCGTAGTAGTCGTTGCCTTCGTATTCGATCTCCGCGCCGGAGCCAATGCCCCGTTCGCTGTAGAAATCCAGGGCGAACGTGCTGTCCACGCCCTCCGGCTCGGGACGGCCCAACAGCCGCGCCAGGTACCACCGCGTTTCCACGGCGAACCCAAGGTCCGAATCATCTCCGATCCGCACGCGCCGAAGGGCCGTGTCCGGCCGCTCGAAGTTCGTGCGGACCTTGGGCCAGGCAAACACCTGGGTCTCACCCACGCGAAGGCCCACGTCGTGCAAAACCCCGTCGTAGCTGCTCTTGCGCGTGCCGCCGCGCACCCGCGCATCGACGTTGGTCCGGTCCGTCAGCACGAGGCGGCCAGCGGTCAGCGACACCTGCGGCAGGTAGAATTCGCTCGTCGTTAACGTGATGTTCTCCGCCTCGAAGACCGTTTGCGACACCTGCCGCAGTTGCTCGGCCCGGATGTAGATGGGCAGCCCCCGCTGCTCATCAAACGTGCGCATCTCCGCCTGGACCGCCAAGGCCTGATTGGCCCGGAAGTCATAATACACCTCATCCGCCCGGATGGTCCGCCGACCCTCGGTCATCACGATGTTTCCCTTCAGGTACACGGCGTCAACGTTGCCGCTGGCGAAGATGCCCGTAGAGCCATGGTCCTCGGTCGGACCGAAATCCTGGCCTCCGTGAAACACCACCGCGCTGTCTGCCTGAAACTCGAGGATCGCACCGGCCTCGTCCCGTTGCTGCCACAGGTAAAACCGGCCGATCACCGTCGTCACCCGCGAGCCGTCCTCAAGCACCGTACTCTCGATCGTGGGCGCCGGTTTCCACAAATCCACGAAGTTCACCGGATACTCATACGTTTCGCTCGGCGCCGGCGTGGGCGCGACGGGCTCGCCGGGCCCCGGCGGCTCGGAGGGCTGCACCAGATCGCTGATCCGCCAAGGCCGGGCCACCTGCGGCCCCGTCGGCGCCGGCCCCACGGGCGGCGGAAACGTGGGCACCTGGGCCGTTACGGGAATCTCCGGCTCGCTCCGCAACGGCGCCGTCGCCGACGTCGCCTCGGCCACGAGGGGATGCGCATCCGTCTCGGCCGGCGACACCTCGCGCCGCTGCAGCGCCGTGACGAACAACTCGCCGGTCACCTCGAACGCGGCGGCCAGCGCCTCGCCCTGGTCCACCACCACCGTATCCAGGCCGCTGGTCAATCCCGTCGGACCCCGCTGGGCCCATACCTGCTCGCGAAGATAGACCACCACCCGATAGCTCACCACGGCCCGTCCGCGGTGCTCGCGGCGCTGCGGCTCGATCCAGACCACGGCCCGCTGGGCCGACATGGCGTTCGAGCCGATCGAGATGTGCACACCGTCCTCGAAAACGAGTGTGTGTCGCCCGTGGGAAGTCTCCTGGCGCGACATCGTCAGCGTCCCGCCCGACATGTGAAGATCTTGCCCCGCAAACGCCGAAATCAATTCATCCTGCCCACAGGCCATCGGTGCCCACACCGCCATCGCGGCCACGACCACTTGAATTGTGCTCCGCATCGCCATGGTCCTTCCCTGTGCAGGGCCTGCCATCCGCCATTTTCATCAATGGAAGCCACCCCGGACCGATCCACACGCCGGGACCCGCGGATCGAGGCTCCACCGACCGGCGCAGTCCCCGCTCGCGGCCCCCGCGCCGAGACCGGTTCCAATCGGAAGCAGGATTATAGCGGGCCGGACCGACACTTCCAGCCAAAAACCCACATTCGCGGCAGCCCTGCGTGGAGAAATCCTAACCACGCCGCGGAGTGTCGACGTACATCAGCCGCCGGGGGTATCGGAGATGCTTGGGAATCCAAGAGTCGGCATCTTGGATCTCAAATCTAAGATTTGATGTCTGAAATCGGAGATGTAGAATTCTGAAGCCTGAAATCTGGAATCCGCAGGGCCCGGCCCTCAGGGCCTTGAGCATTTGCCCCTCCCATGCGCCGGCTTGGCCAATACCGCGAACCGCTCAAGACGCCCGTGGTGGGCCGGTCAGAGCTGTTCGTACCGCAGCACCGCTCGATACATCCCGTTGACCCGCTTGGGATCGACCGTGATCGGCGGGTACTTCTGGTTGCGAGGCTGCAAACGCACCTGGCCATCGGGCTCGAAGTACACCCGCTTGAACGTGCTTTCGTGGGGTCCCGTCAACCGCACGAAGCAGTCATCTCCGCCGGCCACATCCGCGGCGGGCGAGAAGATGACGATGTCCCCCTCGCGGAACTTCGGCTCCATCGAATCGCCGACCACCCGCACCGCAAAGGCGTTGGGATCGTGCAGGTCCGGGCAGCGCACGTAATCATCCGCGAAGCCTACGGGGTAACCCAAGTCGTCGAAATCCATGAAATCGCCCGCCGAGGCCCGGTTAATGACGGGTACCAACCGGCCCGCCGTCACCGTCTCCCGCGGGGCATCAAGTTGGACATCGTCCAGCAGCCCGCTGATCTGCTCCCCGGCCGCCTTATCCTCCAACAGCTTACGAAACACCTGCCGAAACTTGGCGTTCTCGGCCTGGACCGCCTCGTAGCTGCCCCGGATGTCCGCCGGCATCCGCTCCAGGTGGGCCATGTGCCGAAACAGGCCCGGCTCGACCCCCAAAACCTCTTCCAGCCGCATCAGGCACGTATCGCTGGGGGGATTACGAACCTTTCCCGTCTCCACGGTGGAGAGGTAAGGCTTGGAAAACGATATCCGTCCGGCGACCTCGTCGAGCGTCAACCCCAGTTCTTCACGACGTTTGCGAATAATCTGTCCCAGGCTCATGCCCAAAGTCTATCCGCATTTTTGCACAACGCAAGCCCTTTTTTGGTAAACACACAACTTTTTCGCATTCTTACCTGTGTCCACGCGTCACTGGCGCATTGCATGGTGCCCGGCTTGGCGGTAGAATCCGCTGGTTACGGCTCAAAACACAAACCCAGCGGGACGACGAATATGAACCCCCAGGATCTGGAAAAGTACAGCTCGGCCATTACGCTTTCGGACATGGAGGTGTTCGTCTTTCCCGAGCTGATGTACAGCCTCGTCCTGGCCAACATCATGAGCCCCCTCATCTGGCGATGGCGGGAGGAAGACTGCTTTCGGCGGCTGGCGGGCAAGAGCCCGTACCGGCGCCTCATGCGGCTCAAGCAGTACATCATGGACGAATTCGAGTTCAACCTGGACCTGAACACCTGGGGTCTGACGCACAAGGATGTGGAAATCGCGCGGTTTTCACCCTTCCTGTCGCCCGACGCGATTGCCCGATCCAACGCCCTGTTCGGCTACGAGGGGGACCAGTACTATTTTGACGTGGACATCCGGCGGCACTTCGGGCTGGATCAGTACGAGGGGGACGTGATCCCCTACTGGAAGACCGAGACGGTCGAGGCGATGGCGGCGTTTCGCCTGAAAGAAGGCTATAAGACCGGCGCCGGCGAGTGCGTATCGCTGTCCACCCTCTATGCGGCCGCCGCGTTCATCGTCTGCGGCATCCCGCTGGAGGACATCTTCCTGGTGCTCACGCCGCTGCATTCCCAGAACTTCATCGACATCAGCGACGGCGTGCTGACCAACAACCGGCGGCTAGTCACCAAGAGCATGTGGTTCAACGGCACCGAGATCAGCAACAAGGCCCAGCGGGCCCTGCGCAACGAGCAGGTCACGATCGTCGCCCATCCCACCGGCTATGTTCATTGCCTGTATGAGCAGGCCACGATCGATCCGGCCGCCTACGAGCGCTTCCGCGACAGACTGGCGGCGTACCTCTCCGCCGATCTGGATCCGCTGATGTTCGCCAACTTCCTGCGCACCCATCAGGAGTACCATCGTTATCTCCAGTTCTGCCGCCACAGCCGCGGCCGGGCCATGTTCGTCAAGGCCGAGGTGCTCTACAAGTACGAACACGGCAGCCCCTACCGCATCGCCGACCACACCTTCGACAAACTGCTCGACGAGGTCTCCGGCGATGATTACTCGGTCAGCAAGTGCACTGATCGACTCTGCGCCGAGCAGTTGATGGCCTTCATCCGGTACGAGAAAATCGACATCCACCGCCCCGAGGATCGCCGCAGGTTGGCGACCTATGTCAAGGCCTTTATCCCCGATGCCGAAGCGTTCGCTGAAAAACTCTACGCCTTCGTCCATCTCGAACCGCGCCTGCCCGATCCGGACAAGCAACACCTCAAGACCCCGCCGATTCAGCTCGACCCCGACATGGACCGGCAACAGATCATCGAAGCGATCGAGGCCCTGCGACCGCACAACCCTACCGCCGATCTGGCCTTCTACGCGTATCGCGACATGACCCGGTGCCGCTGGGAGCCGTTTATCAAGGCCGCCCTGGAGCGCAACCCCGTCTCCGTGGAGCATTTCGCCCAACGGCCTCTGTCGCAGATCGTGGAGACTCTCCGCGGGATGCCCGATCAGTCGATTTACGATGGGTCTCGGTTGGCCCAGCCCGATGAGGTGGTGAACTTCAGCACCGGCGACGGCGTGGAAAAGGCGATCACTCTGGCCAACGTCATCTACGCGCGACGGCCACAAACACGTCTGGACCTGGACATCGAACCCCACCAAGCCGTCGTCCGCACCGATGACGCGGCCTACGCGTTCGCATCCACCAAGGGCCTGCGCCACCGCATGCCCTTGGGACCCGGAACGGACGGAGCATGACCCCGCCAAGGGCCTCGCGCATCGATCCGGCCGCCACGCTGGCCACGCTCGGGGCCCTGGTGTGCTGGTCCGTCGCGCCCATCTTCATCAAGCTACTCACCGGTCCCGTCGACAGTTGGACGCAGAACCTCCTGCGTTACAGCGTGGCCTGCCTGTTCTGGCTTCCGTTTCTGGCCTGGTCGATTCGCACGGGTCGGTTCCATCGTCGGATCTGGCTGCTGGCCCTGGGGCCGGCCATACCGAACATCGTCCTGCAGGCCTTCTGGGCGGCGGCATTCTACTACGTCGATCCGGCGTTTATGGACCTGATGGTCAAGTCCTCGTTCATCTGGATCGCCGCCTTGTCGCTCATCCTCTTCCCCCAGGAGCGGGCGCTGGTGCGCAGCCGACGCTTCTGGGCGGGGATGACCCTGGGGATCACCGGCATCGTGGGCGTGATTCTGTGCGATCCCAAGTTCCAGACCCCACGGATCACGGCGGGGACCGCCATGGCCCTGGCCGCATCGTTCGGCTGGGCGCTATACGCCCTCAGCGTGCGCGTCGCGCTGCGGCACGTCGATTCACGCGTGGGGTTTTCCGTCATCAGCCTCTACACCACCGCCGGCCTGGCCCTGTTGGCCGCCCTGTTCGGCGATGTCTCCGAATGCGTCGGCATGTCGCTCAAGGCCTGGGTCTGGGTCATCGTCTCAGCCATCCTGGGCATCGCCCTCAGCCACGTCCTGTTCTATAGCGCCATCAAGCGTATCGGAGCCACCCTGCCCTCCCTCGCCCTGCTGGCCACGCCGGTATGCGTCCTGGCCCTGTCATCGATCATCATCGGCGAGGCCTTTGCCCCGTCCCAGATATTCTTCGGCCTGGTGCTGCTCGGTGGAGCCGCCCTGGCTATCTGGGCCCAGGAGCATCTTGGCCGATCCGAAATCCAGGAGCGGGCATACGAGATTTGAAATCCGAGATTTGAGATTCTCGATTTCCGATTCATCCGACATATCTTTGTCCGTGCATCGCCCAGTTCCGGCTCCCGTCGGTGGAACAAGCAACGGCCGCGAACGAAAACGTCCCTCGCGGGCACCCAGACCCGGAGGGACGTCGCTTGGCATGTGTGGAAGTCCGCCGCTATTCGAGCGGCAGCAGAATGTACTGAATGTAATACTCCGTCTGAATCCGCAGGAGCACCCGATCTCGCGCCTTGTCCACGACTTGGTTAAACTCCTCGACACTCTGCACTCTCTGCCGGTTCACGCTCAGGATCAGCATCCCCGGCCGAATCCCCGCCTTATAGGCCGCGCTCTCGGGCGCCACCTCCGTGATGATCACCCCCTGACCGGGCCTGTAGCCGAATTCCCTGGCCAGTTGTGCATCCAGGTCCTGCACATGGATACCGAGCCGGTTGACGGCGCCCTCGGCCTGGGCGATCTCTTCACGGCTGCCGATGGTGACCGTGATCGTGCGGCGCTTGCCGTCCCGCCAGATGAGCAGCTCCGTAGTGGCGCCCGGCGACATCATCCCGATCATCGTGCGGAACGCGTCCCAATCGCGGATCTCCTTGCCGTCGACCTCCAGCACGATGTCATCCGGCTGCAAGCCCGCTTTCTCCGCAGGCGAGTCCGGCTGCACCGTGGCGATCAGGGCCCCGCGGTTACTCTCCAGGCCGAACTCGCGGGCCAACTCCTGTGTCAGGCCGAACCGACTCGTGCCGACGCCCAGGTAGCCCCGCACGATCTTGCCCCCACTGAGGAGCTGGTCCTTGACGAACTTGGCCATGTTGATGGGAATCGCGAACCCGATGCCCATGTAGCCGCCGCTTTGGCTGTAGATCGCGGTGTTCATTCCCACCGCCTCGCCGTTCAGGTTGAGCAGCGGGCCACCGCTGTTACCCGGGTTGATCGCCGCATCCGTCTGGATAAAATCCTCGTAGCCGCCCTCTTCCCCCAGGATGCCGACGGCGCGGCCCTTGGCGCTGACCACGCCCACCGTCACCGTCTGGGCCAGCCGGAACGGATTGCCCACGGCGATCACCCACTCGCCGATCTCCAACTTGTCCGAATCCCCCAGAGGGATCGTCGGCAAGTTCTCTCCCTCGATCTTGATGAGGGCCACGTCACTTTTCGGGTCGGCCCCGATAAGCTTGGCCTCGAACTCCCGGCCGTCGTTGAGCGTCACCAGAATCTTATCCGACTGCCCCACCACGTGATTGTTGCTCAGGATGTAACCGTCGGGGCTGATAATAAACCCCGATCCCTGGCCCCGTTGAACGCGACGCTCCGGCGTCGCACGGCCGCGGTCCCCGAAGAACCGACGAAAGAACTCATCCTCGAACGGCGAGCCGAACCCGTACGGGCTCTCGGCCGCGACCGTCCGCTCCACATAGACCGACACCACCGCCGGAATCGCCTTCTTGGCGACTGCCGAAAAGGCCTTGCTCGTCTCGCGCAGCGTCTGCAGCCCGTCGTCGGCCCGCGCGCCTAGCGCGACCGGTCCGCACGCCATCGCCATGATCAGCAGTCCCAGCAAAGTCGCCTTGGTTGCTTTCATCATCGGTCCTTCCTTTCGCTTATTGCTCCGCCGTACAGATTTGGGCCGAGCCTCGTCGGCTCGGCCGCCTTCTCGAACCTCACCTCATCCCACGTGAACGGAAATCGTCTTGACGCTCTCTTCTTCGTGCGCCGCCTTGGGCAACTTGATCTTCAAAACCCCCTTGCGGAGTTTCGCCTCGGCCCGGTCCGCATTGACCTCCGCGGGCAGACCGATAACCCGCTCGAAGGCGCCGCAGCGAATCTCCCGTCGGACGCAGTTGTCCCCGTGGGATTCGTGGTCTTCCTCGCGCCGGCCGCGGAGGATCACCCGGTCCTCATGGACGGTGACTTCGAGATCCTTCTCATCCATGCCGGCCACCTCCGCCGTCACGTAGACGTGTTTGCGATCCTGGGTGACGTTGACCCGAGGGGCGAAGTCACCCCATATACGGTCCCACCGACTCCAGCCCCAGGGCAGCACGCCACCAAAGACATCCTCGAACAGGTCGCCGGCCCACTGCTCCATGGCCCAGAAGGGATCCGCCGCGGACCGAACCGCGAGGTTCCGTTTCTTCCCGAATGGGATCAACGCCTTGAGCTTCTTCATCGCAAAACACCTCCTTTCGCCTTGCCTTGAGTCCTACGTCAGTCGGGGCCGATGTGTGCATTTTCACTCCGCCATCGGCCTCACCAGAAGACTGTACAAACACCATGCCAGAAAACCGCCCATCGGCCACAAACATTTTTTGCAGCGGCACTTACGTAGACACAGATGGAACAGGGTTCTTACACAGGTCCTGCCAGTTTTGCAGATGTAAGGCTGTAAGGCGGCGCTGTAAATGGCGCAGAGCGGCTGTTGTAAGGCGGCGCTGTAAATGGCGCAGAGCGGCGCTGAAATGGCAAAACGGTAGGCGCAGAAAAATTCCGCTCCCAGATTGCCCATTTTCTCACGATCCGGGCAACCGGAACGGCCTTGAACCCGTTTTCAATCCCCCTTTTACCGGCGATTCAACCCTTCCAAAGAAGACCGGGCGGCGATCAGGGCTCAGCCGCCCGGCCGTCCGAAAGGAAGCCATGGACTACGCCTTGACCAGCTCCGCAAGCCCCATCCCGGCGGCGTCGAACGTCGCCTTGGCCCGGCGGCTCAGGA
>ENA-OSEO01000587-OSEO01000587.1-sediment-metagenome-genome-assembly--contig:-NODE-587-length-89453-cov-8.209844_pt1 | contig 89453 bp, 78 predicted proteins | sample MGYA00237883_ERZ534232 | MGnify/ENA metagenome assembly ERZ534232
CAGATCGCGGCTAAATGATTCGGAATGATTCCACGATCGTGCATCGCCGTTGCCGAGTGAAGGTTCTGGCCGAGGTCAGGCCTTCCCCTGTTGGTCCGGCGATCGTGAAAGCCGTATGGCCCTCACCGCCGAGGCCTATTCCAGCGTAAGAGGGTCCGTTCTTAACAAATATGGTCGCCTGCACGGCGCGAGCGAACGCCGTCATATTGTCGATGTTAGTCGAGTGCATAACGGCAGTATGTCTGTTTCCCTGCTCGACAGCCACGCCAAGCTCAATCCCTTCTTGGACGTCCTTGACCCGTACGATGGGCATGACCGGCATCATCTGCTCCAGCCAAACGAGAGGATGATCTTTCGGCGCATCAAAAATGGCCAGCCGGCACTCATCGTACACCTCGATGCCGATTTCCTTGAGTATCACCTGGACATTCTTGCCTATATACGCACCGTTGATGCGTCGCTCCGGCGTAACGACCAGATCGGTGACCCTCTCGGCCTCCTCTCGATTCAGCAGGTATGCTCTACCCGTTTCCTGCATGAACTTCATGAGGGAGGATGCCACCTCATCTACCACCAGCACTTCTTTTTCACATGTGCAAAAGATGTTGTTGTTGATGCTGGCCCCGTTAATAATGCACTGTGCAGCTTTCCGCAGGTGGGCAGTTTCGTCCACCAGGGCAGGTGGATTTCCTGCGCCGGCACCGATCGCCTTCTTGCCGGAACGAAGGACAGCATTTACCACCGGCCTGCCGCCCGTAGCTACCAGCATGTTGACCTTCGGGTGCTCAATAATCTCTTTGGCAGTGTCCAGGGTCGGTTTGCGGACCGACGAGATTAAGCCCGGAGGGCCACCGGCCTCCATAATGGCACGATGAAACAACTTTATGACCTCGGCGCTGGTTTCTTTGGCAGTTGGATGAGGGTTGAAAATCACTGCGTTACCCGCGGCTATCATGCTGATTCCATTGTGAATGATGGTGCCCGTGGGATTGGTGATGGGGGTCAGCGCGCCGATAACTCCCACCGGAGCGGTTTCCACGAGGGTCAACCCATGGTCCCCGGTCAAGACCCGGGGTTCAATGTCTTCCACGCCCAGTGTCTTGGTGGCGCACAGAATATTTTCTCGTATCTTGTCTTCGTACCTTCCCAGCTGGGTCTCCCGTATGGCCAGCGCGGAGAGCATCTCGTTGTTGTCCAGGACGGACTTTCGGAGAGCGGCTATGATCTCGCGCCGGCGCGCAAGCGACATGGCTACCAGCTGTCTTTGGGCCTCCACGGCGGCTTCCACCGCCTCGTTCACCGAATCATGAAGCCCGTCCGCTTTCTCGCTGACCATCCGGGCATCTCCCGTGAGTTCCTGGATGACCCTTTTGACCACAGCAGCAATCCTGTCTTGGTCGTTCTCCATAGTCCTTGTCTCCTTCCGTTTTGTCTCCCGGCAAACCGGCTTACGGGCAATCCCTGAGAGGAAGACCGATTCCGGCCTATCGCACTTCGCATGTATTCCGTGCTCTTATTCCCCGGGGCGTTGCTCATCCTCCCGCAGAGCTGTTACGGCGTTTCATCCTGTGACGCCAGGTAGACTGCGCCGAGAATGCCGTCGAGGTCTCTGGTGGAAAGGCGCATGTCCATCCGGGCCAATACCTCGGGAAGAATTCTTTCCAAGCGAATCCCGATACCGGTCTTAAGTCTGAGATTCGGGATCCCCCCGCGAATAACGCGAGACCAATTCTCCATTTGCTCCAGCGCCGTCACGGCCGCCTCACCGACCCGGACATCCTCTTCCACCGTTCCGCCGCTGATTCCGATGGCGCCTCGAACCATTCCTCCCAACCGCAGAGGGAATCCTCCTCCGAATGTCACGATCCTTCCCTGATGCGTGTTCTGGATGCCGAAAATCATTCCTCCGGGTTGGGCCAAATCAGCGACTTGGTGGGTGGGCATACGCAGTATGGCCGCGGTGAACGCCTTGGATACGGACAGTTCGATGCTTGCGGGCAGGGCCCCATCCATACGGCCGAAATAGAGAGGACCACCTTGTTCGTCCGCCACGGCTATACTCATGGGGACACGGATGGCCGAAGCTTGCGCTTCCGCGATGGAAGCTATCAGACGCGCTACCGGATACGTGATTTGCATATCCATCCGCCTATCGGGATGAAGGAGTTTGCATGTCGTCCAGTACCGATTCGATCGCGGCCAGCAATTCGAACATCCAGGCCAGCTCGAAGAGAAGGTCTGCGAGTCGATTGAAATACGCGATCAACTGGTTGTAGACTCTTGCCTGCCGGTTCAAGGTTACGATCAGTCGCTCGCTGCGGCGGCAGACCGTGCGCGCCACGTGAAGGGCCGCACTTTCCCTCGATGCTCCGGGGACGACGAAGTGACCGGGCGACCCATAAGAAGCCGCTGTCTCGTCAATCCACCGTTCTATCCGTGTAACGTTCTCCTCATCGATTCGGCGCTTGAGCCGGAGGAGCAGCCTGGGCGTTGAGGCCACTTCCGTGCAGGCCGTCGCAATATCGTTTTGAATAACATGGAGCATGGAGCGGACCGAATCTTCGCCAAGCAAGGCCTTGGCCATTCCCAGATGGCTTTGCAGTTCGTCCAAAGTTCCCAAGGTGTTCTGCCGGAGATCGTCTTTTTCAACCGTTTCGCCGCTCAAGAGCTGCGTTCGTCCCTGGTCTCCCCGGCGCGTATACAATTTTCCGGGCCCGCCCTTCGTATCCATGAATTTCCCGCTTCCTTCGGTGTTTTCAGATGCCCGGTTGTTCGACATGGATATCGATATGGTCGATGATGCCGATGATGGTCGCGTCTACGGGGGAACGGTTATCCTCCACCCCCTCGCGGGCGCTGCTTCCGAGGACCACGATCACTCGTTCCCCAACTCCGGCGCCGACGGCGTCCACCGCCACGAACGGTTCTCCGGAGGGAATCTTGCCCTGTGCATCCAGGGGGACGACAATCTGTATTTTGCTGCCCACCAAACGTTCGTGTTTGCGGGTGGCCACCAGTGTGCCGATTACGCGGGCAATCAACATGGGTCATCCTTTCGAGGCGTAGCCCTCCGTCCCCGTCTGCAAATGAACGCCGAACCGGCGGGCGAAATCATGGGCCAGAGGGGTAACAAGGCACTTGGGAGGTATCCGAAGGTCAACTCTCAACCGATGGGCCGATAGAATGTCCGCGGCGGTAAGTATTCCGGACGGATGTGTACGGATCGCGCGTATTTCTCCCGTTGAATCGTCGGGGTTGTTTTCCTGGAACCGGGGGACGCTTTCCACAAGGGAAAGGGCCGTTCCCCTCAGGAAATGGATGTCGGTGAATGTCATCCCGAAGTCCTCGGCAATGCGGAAGCGTTGCAGAAGCGCCTGGGTCAAGGTGGGTTTCCCTCTGTGGAATCCGAGAGTCTCCCGGCCGACGTCAGCCGGATCCGCCCCGTTGCGGGCGGCGATTACCGGTTTGCCCATGAAGAGACCTTGAAGGATGAGGTTTGTGGATGTGTGGTCCGCAATGAGAGAAGAGATCTTGGAAAGGGAGTTGACGCTCAAAAGAGGAACCAATACGCCTCGAGCTTCCTTTAAGGTTTTCAACCATTCGGTAGCAGGTATCTCACTCACATGGGGCAGTCCCGCCAGTCGGCCCGTTACCGAGGATGCGAGCAGTTCACGCGCCATGGGCGAGAACGCCAACTTGAGCGTGAACCCGTCCAGGGAAAGCAGATGAAGCTGGCGAAGCGCTTCTGAAAATCCCACCGTGCCGCCCGTGAACACCACGGCAAGAGTGCCCCGCCGGCCGTCGGCATTCAAGCGGACCGCCAGCCGGCGAATCACTTCCGTAACAATCCGATCCAAGTCCTCTTCTGTCCAGACATCCGTCATGAGGGCGGACTCCCGGTCTTGGCCATTCGGAAGCAACTAAGTGCGATCCCCAACGGGGTCACCAGCAAAGGGTTTACCGGCAATACCACAGGCAGTCCGGTTTCACTTTCCATCACATCTTTTATCCCGGGGAAACAGCAGGTCCCTCCCACCAGATACAGCGTGTCCACGGAGTGTCCCTGCAGGTGGCGGGATACGATGGAGGCCATCTTCTGAAAGACTGGACGAATCAAGGGGTAGATCCGTCCCTGTTGCTCCGGATCTCGCTTGACACGCTCCGCCTCTTCTACGGAGATTCGAAAGTGACCCGCAAGCACCAGATCCACGTGGATCCCGCCGGTGGGTTCGTCCGCCGTATAGACTACCTCACCCTCCCGGAGCACTGAGATGCCCGTGGTTCCGCCTCCGACGTCCACCACGGCGCCGTCCGTGATTTCGAGCGCCAGGGAGGCGGCCGTGGGCTCGTCGATGAGTCCGGCTACTTCCATTCCCATGCTTCTTAGAATGTGGGCATAGGTTTCGACGTTTCGTCCTGTAGTTCCGGGTGGGAACGCGGCCCCCCCCCAGTCGAAACGGAAACCCGCTTTGTGCAGCGTATCGATCTGGCGCCGCAATATGGAGAGCGCCCCTACATAGTCCAATACGAGGCCGTCTCGGATGCTCGATTGGCTCCGGGTCAGAACGCCCGCTGCGGGGACGCCTTCATGGTCCACCAGCGCCGTCACGATATATGTGGTTCCCAGATCCACACCCGCATAGAATGGACCGGTCGGCGATATCAGAGCATCGAAGGAAAGCTTCGATTCAAAGTCGGATATGCGGGAATTGGCTCTTTCGCTGATTCCCATAAGATTCCCCGCGTCAGGCCTCTTTTCCCGTGATCGACTGAATACTTCTCACCGCCGCATCCGCAGCGCGCTCGATATCCCCCTTCTTTCCACCCAAATACAGACGGCCTACCGCACCGTATGTGCGGCAATCCACCAAGGTGACCGGAGAGTTCTTTTCCGCCTCATTGGCCGCCAAGGAAATGTATGCGGCGGGGTTGACCTCGAGGATGTACAAGTCCTGACCGGGAAGGAGCATGGAAGCCAGCCGAGACACGTTCACCATCTGGGCGTGGTAGGGATTCACCTTGTGGATCACTTGGGAATTCAAGATCTTCGGTTTCACCCGGTCTTGCAGGGAGACCTTTAGAGCCTTGAGCACGGCTTCACCGGAATACTTCACATCCTCCTGGGCCTGAGAATGGAACTCCAGTACGCCGAAGTGGCGCTCCACGACCATAAGGCCGGGGCGGATATCCGCGGCCTTGACGGCTGCGTCGATGGCCGTATTGATGACCACTCCCGGCGCCACTTCCACGAGGATGGCCGCCATACCGGGAATGGGGATATACCCGCGGGCGTTGGCTCCCACGTAGGCGGCATATTGGGGCTGCAATCGGTCCAGGTATACGAAGGCTCGGAGTTCTGCCATGGTCTACTCCTCGGCGATTAAATTAAGGTTTCTGAAATCCGTCACCCGCCGCTTCGTTTCCTCCGGGAGGCGGCCTGAAGTGTTTCTGCTCTACTGTGGTAAAGACGGGCCTTACGCCGCGGGCTCCTTCTTGCGCTTGCCTCGACTGCCCCGCTTCTTCTTGGACGGCGCCTCCCGTTCCGAAGCGTTTTCGGGTTTCGAGTCCGGGATGCCCGAAGATTTCCGCGTCTTCGGTGGAGTTTCTTCCTCAGGAACGGGTTGCGCGTTCTCTGAAGGAGGGCTTGAGAGCGCGGGAGGCTCAGGCGGAAATACGGACTGCTTCACTTGTGCGTCCGGCCTGGGGATGACGTGGAGGGCCACCACCGTTCCGACCCGGCGCGCTGCCGCTGCGCCTGCCGCCACGGCTGCCTGAACCGCCGCCACGTCGCCCAGAAACTGCACGGTGACAAGACCTCGGCCCGCCGTTTTGAAGTCGAGCAGCCGGACATCGGCGGATTTTGTCCCGGCATCCGCCGCTTCCACCGCCGGTATCCATCCCCATGTCTCGATCAAACCAAGGCTCTGCTTTTCCATGACGATTCCTACGGCGACTGAAGCAATTCGCGTATCACCCGGCGGATCAGATCTTCCAGCGACGAAGGAGACGGGATCGCTCCTGGTCCCTGATCCTGGATTCCGGCTTCCTTTTCGAAAACCAGGGCTTGCCGTTTTACCAACCGGGCTGCGTTGATTCCCAGACGCCTGAGAGGTTGGATTTCAAAATCGTCGGGTCCGATCCGAAATAACGGGCTTTGGAGCGGCAGGTCGCGGTGATGGAGAATGACGATTCTTGCCGTTCCGTTGAATCCGATACCCACGTCCAAAGGGGAGCCGTCGGCGGCCTCCTTGCCCAATATGTCGGCAGCTCTATCCGCTGTCTCAGAAATCCGGGCGGGTATGCCTTCCTCTTCAAGGCCCCACAGCACCGGCGCAAGGGCTGCTTCCGACAGCGGGGACGCCGCGTTGATCCAGACGGCCGGCGGTTCGTTGGATGTCCCGGAAAAACCCGCCATACGCTTCTCAGAGGTTCCCTCGTTTTACATACTCCAGGACCAGGCCGGTAGCCACGGCGTTGCGCGGTCCTTCCACGCCTCGAATATTAGCGCGGCCGGTCACCACTCCATATTCCAGCAGCTCATCCGTGATCATGCGGGGAATTTCGAAATCCAGCGCAGATCCTCCCACGATCACCAGGAAGTGGATCAGGCGCAGGTTGCCGGATGGAGCCACCTTTTCCAGCGCCCGAAGCGCGTTTGACACAAATACCCGCTTTTTGGCCTGCCGACGCACCGACACGATCTTCTCCATGGGTTCCCGTGACTCCACGGGAATCGGTCCCATGTCCGTCAGGACCACCACTCTGCCGAATATGCGGGCATCCAGGGGTTCATGGAAGAACTGCACCGATCCGTCTTCATGGCGCATATGAAAGAGGGTTTCCACCTTGGCTAGAGGATATTTCTTAATATTCTCAGATAGTTCCCGATCCTCCAGTCCCAATTCGGCATCAATAAGGAGTGTGACCATGTCCCCGGCGCCGGCGAGGTGGATGCTGCGCGCCTTACCCGAATGGTCCTTGAATGAGGCGTCCGTGGAACCTCCTCCCAGATCCAGGACCGCCAGAGGAGGCTCGGTTCCGGGAGTGGTCAGCGCGCCGCTGATGGCCATTTCCGCTTCCACTCCACCTACAACCACCGGGACCATGATTTCCTGCTCCAACTTTCGGGCGATTCGTTGCATGGGAAGCTTGTTGGTCTCGACCATGGCCGCCAGTCCCACGGCCGTACCCATGGCGTATTCGCCGGCGAGACTGCCCAGAACCTGTTGCGGCTTCAAGGTGTCCACGGCCAGGACATCCCGGACGCGGATGGTGTCCGCAGGCTGATCCGTCAGTTCCGCCATGACCGTGCGAACACGTTCGAGCATTCCTCCCACATTGGTCCCCGCTTCTCCTTCAATTTCCACCAGAGGCTCGACGCTTCGGACCGCCCGCATGACGGCCTCGGCGCCTTCATCCACCCGGACCTCGGCGCGGTGGTTCGCCCCGATCAGCGCCAATTTCCCCGCAGGAATCCTCCGTTCCTGAATGTCGCCACGTGGCGTCTTGATCACTACGGCGCTTCGGGTTCCCATAAGCGCCCTGGCTACGGGCACGACCTGGCGGGTTTCTTCAGGATTGAGGCCGAACAGGGTTGCGATGTCGTATGGGTTGGAGAGCTTTTCCACGGATTTTCCGGGCGCCGCAACCTCTACGGCGGCCGGCATCTCCAAAGGCACGCGGTCGATGTGTATCACTTCGTCCACGATGGGGACGGGCCGGTGCAGGCGGTTGGCGATGAGCACTCCGTCATCTTTCCGGACCACGGCCCCGGTAAAGCGAACACCCCTGGAAGCCGCCTTGTTCAAACGCGCGGCGGCTTCTTGGAATTCTATGTCTCCGGGGATCAACACGATCCACGGTTCCTGGGTGGAGGCCGTTTCCAGATCATTCAGAAGGATGGTCTTGCCGAGACCCAACCCCTGCCCACCCGGGGTGGAGGGATTGTGTCCGATCATTGCGGACTCGGTGATGACCGTTTCCGTGATGGTTTCCATCGCCACATCACCGATCACGGGGGTGGCTTCGTTAAGGAGGATAACCCCCAACTCGCTGCGGGCAATGGCCGGGATGCGCAGAGCCTCGTCCAAGGCATCGATGATGCCGATCGCGTTTTGGAGCGCGCCCTTGATCCCCACGGTTCTCACGATGGAACTGGAAAGGAATTTCAGCTCCCCGGTCTTCGTGAATTCCGCCAAGGCCACTTCCGTCGTATTGTTACCGACATCCACACCCGCGATATAGGCCATGAGTCGAAGGGTCCTTTACTGCTGCTTGAGGCGGCCGCGTCTTTCGTAAACGTCCGCTGCTTCCCGGACGAGCTTTCCGCATGCTTCGGCCTGATACTTGGATTCCAGTTCCGCCGCAATATCCAGTAATTCCTGTTTGGTGGATCGGTAGGGACGAAGCGCGTTGTACACTTCCAGAACGCGCTCGTCCGGAATTCGGGTCAGTTCGGCGGCCCTCCGCAGATTCCGCGCCAGGCGGGGTCTTCCCGCGCTTTCCGCGATTTGAGCCTGATATTCAAGGGTATCCGGGCGGATCTTGATGTCTTCGAAGGTAATCTTGCCGGTGGTAACCTTTTCCAGACCGATGTCTTCCAGCGCCAATCCGCCGGCGGATTTCACCAATTCCGGCCGTTTGACGGCAATGGGAAAGTCCTTCTTCGCGTCCAGCTTTCCCGAATTCCGAACCACTGTTTCGGACTTTCCCGGACCTTCCGTCAGAGCGGCCATCACACGCTTTACGGCCTCGACTACGAGGTCGGGAGAGATATCGATTCCCTTGTCTTGCGCCATGCGCTTTACCTCCTTGGATACTAATTCCGCCTGCATTGCACCTCGCTCCGATGATGTGCGGTTCCAGCTTCTCCCTTATGGGATTTCAAACCGGCACGTGTCACCCAATGGAAAGCTCCGTACTGGGGGTATTCGGTTTGACGTACTGGACCTCTTTGTTGTGGAGGAGTGCGGCCAGTCCCTGGTATCGCGGCCGCGCCATGGGATCGTTACGGACCGGTACGGGGCTCGGACTTTCACCCTTGGCGTATTTTGCCGCGTTGCGGCCTATGGCCCGGAACGTATCCGCTTCCACAAGCGGGGATTGAGAGAACAATTCGAGATTCTGCAGGGGAGCCAGATCCTTCTGGTGTATGACAGTGGTCCCCCGGGAAAGAATGCCGACGCCGATACCGGAGCCGCTCAATTTGGCTCCTTCATGGGCGATAAAAGCCACATCCCCCGTCTTGTTTACGCGGATCAGGCGGGGCTTGAGACCTTCTTCCTCGACACCGGCCATCACCTCCCGGAGCACTTCCCGATGAGGAATACCGATGATCGTCTTGGTCATGGCCGTGCCGAAAGCCGGAGAAAGGGCCACGACCACTTCGTTGCGGTCTTTCCCGGTTCCGGCTTTTCCCAATTCCTTGAAGGAAACCGGTTCGGCGGCTTCCTGGGCGCCTCCGGGGGATTTGCCCCCACCCTGCATTTGCTGGAGGACCTCAAGGATGATTTCTTTTACCATTTCCTCGGTAATGTTCATGGTTCGATACCTCCGTCGCCCAGACCTAAACCTCTTCCGGACTGATGGCCTGAGGGATGTTCTTCAGGATTTCCCAACGCGCTCCTTCCAAGCGGTACCCCGTGCCGGGTCCCTGGTAGTCATTCGGATCGTTAACGGCGCTCAGCACCTGGAAGTTGTCATCGAAAATGGCCGAAGTATGGAGGTAATCGCCGGAGACTTTGGCTTTGAGCATGGTGAGCACGCCCTCGGCTACATCCGTGAAACCGTTCTTGGCCAATGCCTTGACCAAGTCCAGTCCGTTGCCTCCGCGTTTCATGAAGGCGTCTATGGCTCTGAGATCCTCCGGGACGTTCCGGTCGGGCACTTCTTTGCTGCCATGGGCGTATGTAACGGCCTCCACCTCTTCGTCCGTAATCGGGGGTAGGCCGATTTCCTTGAAAACCGCCTGCACCGCTCGGGCGGCCTTGTTACGGATTTCAATGACCTCCTGTTCCGCGACCGGGCGCAGGGATCCGTCTACCTGGAGGTCCCGTTGCAGCACCAGCCAGTCGTCGTAATCGTCGCAGTCATGAGTGGATCCGGCAAACATGTTGTCGTAATTGGGTACGCTGCTGTAACCGGACACAATGAGGTCCGTGCCCGGAAGGAACTGCATGAGCATACGGGCCGTATTGCGGATGGGGGAATGAGTGAAGGTCTGATCGTTTCCCGACGCCACTTCCAGGTCCATGAGCACGGTGGCCACGTTTTCCGCCAGTACGGCACGGATGCCCGCAGGTACGGATCCGGGCACGCCGATGACGCTGATGGAGCCGTTCTGAAGTCCCTGTACTCCGGCTCCCTTGGCGATCATGACGCAGCGGATTTCCAGGTAGAGCATGGATTTGCCTTCCGCGTACCCCATCTGCACCTCGGAGCCGGTACCGGAAGTGAAACGCATTTTCAGTCCGCGGGATGCGTAGGCGGAGGCCAGAAAGGCTTTGGACCAAGGAGTGTCGTCACCGTCCACGAATACCTGTTCGGTGCCGTACACGGATACGGTTTCCGCATAGGCCGTCAAACCTCTCATGCCCATGGAAAGCTCCAAACCCTCTTCCACGGCGCACTGGGTAATGACTCCGGGCCTGCCTGTCTGGGAGCCAATGAGGATGGACAGGGCGTTCATGGGGGCATAGCGGCCGACTCCCACGGTGGTCTCCAACTCACTGAATCCCCGATATGCCGCTTCCGCGGCGTCCGCCGCCAGAAGGGCCGGGGTGTCCTTGAGATTCGTCACATGGGCCTGGTTGGAGGGGGTTCGCCTCGGTCGAAGCTTCTGCATGGCCATCATGAGTTCGACCACATTCATCTTCTTGAGCGCATCCAGGATCTTGGCCGGGGTCATGCCCACCGAAAGCCGGACGATTTCCGACCTCGGTACATTGATGTCCACCAACATGCGGGCGAATTTCTCCGAATCCATCGCCATGGCTTCTTCGGCGACGGAAACGTCGATGCAATGGTCGGCGATCCAGGTGTCGATAAGGTCGAAGTCCTGCCGCTTCTTGCCGTCCAACTCCACCACTTGGCCGCCGGAGATTGTGATGCTCGGTTTGGGATCGTTGGGGCTGTCCATGGCCACCAGACCCACTTCGATCCATTCCTTGATGAAACCGTCCTTGTTGACCGGACGTTCGGCAAGGACTTGAAAGCGTTTTTGTCGCTTACTCATATGCGCCTCCCCTCACTAAATGTAGGGCGTGGTCACGGACTTGGGATCGTTGCCCCATGCCGCCAGGAGTTTTCTCCCCACCTCTCGTCCGGCCACCACAGCCTGACGCACAGCCCCGGAGTCGCCCGAAACCCATATCATTACTTCATTGGTCAAACTGGTTCCTTGGGCGGGGGATGCATATCCGACCACTTCCACATCCGCCGCCTTGACCGCCGTGTCAATCATGAGTACGCCGATGACCGCCGGAGCTCCCAGAATGAGGCCGAAAGCTCTCCCTTCGGGCGTTTTGAACACGTAGTTCAGGCACCGGCTGGCACGCGCCGTGTATTGAAGCTCGAGATGGCCCTGATCGTTGGCGTATACGTCGCCGAAGTACTTGGGCAATACCTCCAGAGTCACTTCCACGGCCCGGCGGGCATCGGACACGTCCTCCGCCCCGAAAATAATCAAGTTCCCGTGACCGGCTCCACCCTTGCAGTCCCGCGGCATTTCCACAGTCACGATCTCGGTGTTCGTGGCCTTGACAGCGTCGTCCGCCGCCATGATCTGCGGTCCGGCCCCCACTCGGCCTCCGATGATGCCGATGGATCGGAATCTCTTATCGATGTTCATCTTCTCGTGGATCAAGGGGTCCAGGTTTGCGATGACAATGCCTTGGGTATCCCCCAGGCCCACGCCGACGAACTCCGTAACCTGGATAAGGTCGTTGGGGGGGGCTGGATTCTTTTTCTCTTCTCTTGCCTCAGGCTTGGCAGGAGCGGAGGCGGAAGAGCCCACCCGCTTCATCACTTCTTGCATCACCTTGTTCACCAATTCATCTTGCATAGAAGACTACCTCCTGGAGTTGTCCCGTCGCCAAGACGACACAGGGTGGACGCCTAAGGTTTGTCAGGAGCTTCAGGCAGGATTCTCTCCACATCCTGATGCGGTCTGGGGATTACGTGCACCGACACCAGTTCACCCACCTTGCCGGCTGCCGCGGCGCCCGCGTCGGTGGCGGCTTTAACGGCCCCCACGTCCCCGCGGACCATGGCGGTCACCAGTCCTGCTCCGATTTTCACCTGACCCACCAGAACCACGTTGGCCGCTTTGACCATGGCATCCGCGGCCTCGATGTTGGCGACCAGACCTCTCGTTTCAATCATTCCCAATGCCTCTTTAATCATGTAACGTCCTCCTTCAGAATATACGGGAATCGTTTCCGAATATCGGGGGGGGGATCCTTGCGGATCCCATCCCTCGTCTTGGTGATTCTCGGAGGCGGATCCAGGTGCTGAGACGCGAACCCGTCAGCACTTCTTGTAGTGCCGTCCGAGGGCATCCGCGGCCCAGATCGCCGCTTCCACAATATCCGCGGTCACGGGAAACCACGTAGCGTGAATGGTTTCACCGGGCGCCGTGGTGGCCTCGGCCACCTGGCGGATCTCTTCCCGGGTGGGATTGACGACTCCCATATCCGCGAGGCAGACGGGGAGACCCACGCTCAAACAAAACCTCAGTACTTCATCCACATCCTCGAACGGCCGCCCTTCCATGACCAACTGAGTGATCGTGCCGAACGCCACTTTCTGGCCGTGCAACTTGTGGTGGGAAGCCTCGAGCACTGTGAACCCGTTGTGAACCGAGTGGGATCCCGCAAGTCCGCCGCTCTCGAATCCGAGTCCGCTTAAAAGCGTATTCGCTTCTACAACGGCTTCCACAGCGGGGGTAACGCTCTTGCTTTCCACGGCCAGTTTGGCCTGGAATCCGTACTCGAGAAGAGTGTCGTAGCACAGCCGCGCCAAAGCCATGGCCGATAGGGTCGGAGGGGTGCCCCCGGTGAGCACATTGGGCTTGCAGCTCTTGTTGCAGGTATCCGCTTCCCAGAAAGTGGCCAAGGCGTCGCCCATGCCGGATACCAGATATTCCACCGGCGCCTGGGCCACGACGGCCGTATCCACCAACACGCAGTCCGGGTTCTTGGGCAGCACCAAGTAACTTTCGAACACACCGTTTTCCGTATACACAACGGAAAGGGCGGAACAAGGGGCGTCCGTGGCGGCGATGGTGGGCACCACCAGGACGGGTATTTTCATGTAATGAGCCACCGCCTTACCGGTGTCGATCACCTTGCCGCCGCCGGCCGTGATGACGATGTCGGCGCCTTGCGCCTTGGCCACGCCGATCAAACGATCGATCTCTTTCTGGGAACATTCACCGTTAAACGATTCCTGGTGACATGCGATTTTGTTGTTCGTCAAACTGTCCTGAATCGAACGACCGCAGTTGGACAAGGCGGTTTTGCCGCCTGTTAACAGGGCTTTGGTTCCCATCCTGGCGGCGTGCACCCCGATTTCGTGGATGGCGCCCGCTCCCTGAATGTACCGACTCGGTGCTAGCAACATTCGGCTCATGAAGTACCTCCCTTGTTGTTTGGGTATTTGAAAATGTAGGACAAACCCTAACCCGCATGTCCCTCGTGTTCCGGTTTATCCAAGCATCATCCGCCGGGGGTGGAACCGGAAGAGACCCGGCCCCGGGCGGTCAGCCGCTTTGGGTGTTGCGCGTTTCCTCAGTATCCAACGGAAACGGCCAGGAGGCTTCTGAAGATCCAGGGAGGTCCCAACGCGCGGGAGACCCCGGTTTCTAGTTTGAAATGCATACAATTCACCTATGTAACAGGAAAGCAGAATCCATCGTAAATGAGAATCCCCCGAAGGGAGTAAATGGTATCCCTCATCAGAGCGATATATGGGGGATAGGGGGGGATCGATGAAAGAGGGAACCGATCTGCGGTACACGTTGACATGCGTGGCGGCGCGAGTCCAGAGTGTGTCGAGGTATCCTTGGCGGCCACGCATTCACGAGGTCTTTATGCCGGCGCACAAGGGTGTTCTCGATGGGGATAGGGCGCCGTGTCCCTGAATCCGAAGGCATCCGGATCCCCTTCCGTACACCCGTTCAAGGGAAGCAAGTCCGGCGCTTCAAGCGAAACGGGAATTCGCAGTGCTTTACGGCATTCCCCAGTCGGGGGTGTCTAAATTCCCCGTGAGAATACTCAAGCCTGTCTATGCGATCCTATGGTCGGACGATGCCGAAAGTCCGGCCGGTCTCTCAAATGGTGAAGCCGGGCTGGAGGATGGGCGCGAGAACTGCCGGAGACGGAGAAGGAGCGCCCCTGCGCTGGGTTTGGCGATTAAGTTCGTCCGCTGGAGAGTCCGAACGGTCGACGCAAACGACATCAACCCCGGTCTCTGCGATCCAGGCGGCGTTTCCTCTTAGCGGAACACGCCGTCGCCCTGTGGCGGGCTGTTTACCAAGGGCCTGGTAAAGGCCGTTCCTGAGTCCAAAACGATAAAGGGCTACGCCGACAACGTAACCCTTTGAACTATTGGAGGCGGCAACCGGATTCGAACCGGTGAATAACGGTTTTGCAGACCGCTGCCTTAGCCACTTGGCTATGCCGCCCTACTTACAGTATCCCGTACTTATATCATGGGTCCTGTTGGGATGCAACCCGAAAAAGGGAGGCGCCTCGCGTGCCGATCGTTGGACCGTTTGGGCTACAAGTCTAATGAAGAAGCGTTTCGAAAGCCGCCGCGCTTTCCGAAGGCTCGACTCGTGGGACGGGATAGCTTCTCTTGGTTCAGAGGGGTATCCGGCGCCCGGTATTATGTTTTGAACGAGCAGGGTTCGAATGCTAAGTATACACAGGAAGTCCGCTTTCTGGTGAGACTCTATGTTCCGGCCGGAGATGTTTCACGGCAATCCCCGCGGATTTGCTCGAAGATCGCGTGCGACCGCCTGTGAACGATTGCAGTGGAGGCGTGGGGAACCTTTCCATGTCGATGGGACCGGGCCGGAGCAGACTGCTGAACGGATGTCTGAAATGAACGAACCTTCACATTCCCTGAGTCCGAACATTCTCCGTGACCTCCCTCCTCATCCGGGCGTTTACCTTATGAAGGGGGAAGGGGGGACGGTGCTTTATGTGGGTAAGGCCAAGAACCTGAGGTCCCGTGTGGCCTCCTATTTCCGGGAGGCGGGACCGGAACGGGGGCCACGCATTCGCATCCTTGTTTCCAGGGTGCGCGAGGTGGAGACCATCCTGACCGGTTCGGAAAAGGAAGCATTGATCCTTGAGAACACCCTGATCAAGAAGCACCATCCGAAGTTCAATGTGAACCTGCGGGATGACAAGAACTATTTGTATTTGAGAATCCACCCGTCGGAACCGTTCGCTCGGCTCCTATTGGTCCGAAAGGTCAAGAAAGACGGTGCGTTCTATTTCGGCCCCTACACATCCGCCAAAGGCGTCCGGGAAACATGGCGGCTTATGCATCGCCATTTCCGTCTCAGGAGGTGTCGCCCTGACCGGAAAGCATCCCGACCCTGTTTCCACTATCAGATCGGGGCTTGTTCCTGCGGCGATGTCCGGGATCCCCTCGAGTACCGCCATGTGATCTCCGAGGTCAAGCAATTCCTGGAGGGAAGAGATCAGAGTTTGTTACGGACTCTTAAAGAGCGGATGGAGCAGGCCTCCGAGCGCCTGGAATTTGAAGCCGCGGCCCGGATCCGGGACCAGATACGATATGTGGAAGGGGTTCTGGAACGGCAGAAAATGGTCACCTTGGACTTTGAAGACCGGGACATCGTTGGCTGGCGACAGGACGAACCTTCTACAGCCGCGGTTTTGGTGTTGTTTGTCCGTGGCGGCCGCCTGCTCGGCCGAAAAGGTTTCTTCCTGGACAGGATCGATTTGTCTCCATCGGAGACCTTGAGTGCGTTTCTGGTTCAGTTCTACGGTGAGGAGAAGCTTATCCCCAAGGAGGTGCTGCTTTCCTTTGAAACCGTGGACCGAGGAATCCTGGAGGATGTGCTGAGCGAGCGACGGGGAAACCGGGTGCGGTTGTCCGTCCCCAAGCGGGGAGCCAAGCGGGCTTTGGTGGAGATGGCCGATACCAACGCGGCGGCATTCCTGGATGAACGACGTCGGACCCTTCATCCCGTGGAACAGGTCCTGGAGGAGGCGCAGCGGCGTCTGGGCCTGAAACGCCCGCCCCGCGTCATGGAGTGTGTGGATATCTCGAACCTTCAAGGAAGGCATGCCGTCGGGTCCACGGTTCGCTTTCGAGACGGGGAACCCGATACGGCGGGCTATCGGCGTTATCGAATCCGCACCGTAGAGGGCATGGATGATTACGGTATGATGTACGAGGTCCTGAAGAGGCGTTTCGCCAAGGATAAGGCGGATTGGGATCTCCCGGATCTCCTGGTGCTGGACGGAGGAAAGGGGCAACTCAATGTGGCCTTGCGGGTATTGAACGAAGCGGGAATTGAAGATATGGACCTCGCAGCCATGGCCAAGACGCGCCGAAACAAAGGAAAGAACTCGGAACAGGAGCGCTTTTTTCGGCCCCACGTGAAGGATCCGGTGCGAATTCCCGTGGCATCCCCCCTCTTGGCGCTGTTTGTCCGATTGAGAGATGAGGCGCACCGCTTCGCCATCGAATATCACCGGCGACTCAAAAGAACCCGGGACCTACACTCGTTCTTGCTGGAGATACCCGGAATCGGTCCCGAAACCGCCAAGAGGCTTTTGAACCGGTTCGGGAGCTTGGAAGCCATTCGGGAAGCTACAGCCGAAGCGCTTTCCGACGTCATGGACCGGCGGAAGGTCGAGTTCCTCAAATCCTTTCTCGTAGATGCTTCGCAGAGTGAAGCTTTGCGGAAACCGGAGCCCGAGGATGCTCTCTCGGCGGAATCGCGGGAACTTGTATCGAAACCTCCTCCGGCGGGGCGCGAACGTTTTTGACAAACGGCCCCGATTCGAGGGAGAGCGACGGAATGTACTGGATTTCAATCCTACCATCCCCTATACTTCACACTGCGGGTGTCCGATCCGTGCCAGCGTGCACCTGAGGATGCCCGGATTTGCATTTGTATTGCCCGCTACGTATTTCCCGGCATTTAATACGATTATGTGTGTCGGTGTGGTCCTTTCCCGAATCCGAAGGTAGAAAGAAGCCCAGTCCGCTTCCGGACGTAAACGAACCGGAAGAAGGAGTTCGCGCTACCCATCCGGATGGATACCAGGCTGCCGCAAAACGCGATCGGGTGTCATGCCGACGGCATAGCCGAAGGAATGACTTACATTCCATCGTTTTGCGCCGGCCTGTCGTCCGTAATAGTGTTTATCAACGGGCTGATCAGGGGGAGAAGTCGTGTCGGTTGGAATCATGGCCGTCGGGCCGATTCCTTCCCGCTGCGTTAAAAAGAGTTCGGGTCCAATGGAGGCGTATGGATTATGGCGAAAGAAAAGTATGTTTACTCGTTCGAAGAGGGTGATGGAAAAGACAAGCAATTATTGGGAGGGAAGGGCGCCAACCTGTGCGAAATGACCCGGATCGGCTTGCCGGTACCTCCGGGGTTTGTGATTACCACTCAGGCGTGCCGGCAATTTTTCAAGGAAGGCAAGAAGCTTCCCAGCGGTCTGATAGAACAGATCGAGGAAGCAATGATCGTGCTGGAAAAGAAAACCGGCAAAGGGTTCGGGAACCCGGAAAATCCCCTGCTGATTTCCGTGCGCAGCGGTTCGGCCCTGAGTATGCCCGGGATGATGGATACGATCTTGAATCTGGGCCTGAACGACGAAACCGTGGAAGGGTTGGCCCGTCTGACCGGGGATGTGCGGTTCGCCTATGACTGCTACCGTAGGTTCCTGCAGCTCTTCGGCAAGATTGCACTCAGAGTGGATGAAGAGCATTTCGAAGATTTCTTCGAAGAAGAGAAGAAGCGCGCCGGCGTCCAATTGGACTCCGAACTCACGGGCAAGACGCTCAAGAAACTCTGTGAACAATACAAAGCGATCATCAAGAAACATGCGGGTCGTGAGCTTCCCCAGTCTCCGAAGGAACAGCTTGTGCTGGCCGTGGATGCCGTGTTCCAGTCCTGGATGGGTAAGAGGGCGGTGGATTACCGCAAACAGTTCAACATCACGCCCGCCATGGCGGATGGAACGGCCGTGAACATCTGCACCATGGTTTTCGGAAACATGGGTGAGGATTCCGCCACGGGGGTGGGATTTACCCGGAATCCGTCCACCGGCGAGAACCGCCTGTATGGAGAGTTTCTGATCAACGCCCAAGGGGAAGACGTGGTGGCCGGGGTTCGCACTCCTCAACCGCTCAAGGAGATGCGCATCAGCATGCCCGGCACATACCGGGAGTTGGAGGACTTGAGACACACGCTGGAGGGTCATTACCGGGAAGTACAAGACTTCGAGTTCACCGTGGAAAAAGGAACGCTCTACTGCCTTCAGACTCGGAATGGAAAGATGAATGCCTGGGCATTGATTCGAACCTCGAACGACATGGTCAATGAAGGCCTTATTACGGAAGAAGAGGCTATCTTACGGGTTCCTCCGGATATGCTCGAACAACTTCTTCACCGGCGTGTCGATCCGAATTTCGTAGGGAATCCCATTGCCGCGGGTCTTGCCGCGTCTCCGGGAGCAGCTTCCGGAAAGATCGTGTTTTCCGCCGACCGTGCGGAACATTTGGGGAAATTGGGGGAAAAGGTACTGCTGGTTCGAGAGGAAACCAAGCCGGAGGACATTCACGGATTTTTTGCCGCCGTGGGAATCCTGACCTCACGGGGTGGGCGCACTTCCCATGCGGCGGTTGTAGCACGCGGTATGGGTAAGCCGTGTGTTTCCGGATGCGAGGACCTGAGTATCGATACCAACGTGGGTGAACTGCGCGTGTCCGGTCTGGTTCTCCACGAAGGGGAAGTGATCACCATTGACGGCACTTCCGGTCATGTTTACCTGGGCCAGGTTCCCCTGGTGGATCCCGAATTTGTGGAAGATCTCTTAACGCTTCTGGAGTGGGCGGACGAATACGCCAAGTTGGAAGTCTGGGCCAATGCGGACACTCCGGAGGCCGTGGAAAAGGCGAAAGAGTACGGCGCCGTGGGGGTGGGATTGTGCCGCACGGAACGCATGTTCAACCAGCCGGAGCGGTTGCCCATTGTGCGGGAGTTGATTCTTGCCGAGACGGTCGAAGAACGACGTGACGCCATCGATCGATTGTTGCCTTTTCAGCTCAACGACTTCAAAGAAATCTTTCGGATCATGGAAGGAAAGCCGGTCACCGTCCGGCTGCTGGATCCCCCGCTTCATGAATTTCTGCCTACGGTGGAAGAGTTATTGACGGATATCAACTACCTGAAAAGCTTCAATCAATCCATCAGCGTGTTGGAGGAACTCCCACAGACCATGAAGATCCTCGGCCACTCGCTGGAACAGTACATACCTCCGGTTGAAAATGCCTTGAAGCAGTTGGAAGAGATTCGGAGGACCAAACTCGATGAGCGATTGTCCGCGGGCAAAGAAGACCTGCTGCGAAAAGTGAAAAACATGTCCGAGGTAAACCCCATGTTGGGGCATCGAGGAGTTCGCTTGGGGATTTCGTATCCGGAGATCTACGAAATGCAGATTCAGGCGGTTTTGGAAGCCGCCGCGTTGGTCATCAAAGAAGGCATTCCCGCGACTCCCGAAATCATGGTGCCTCAAGTGTGTACCGTCCAGGAGCTGTTGTGGGTTCACAGAATCGTGCAAATGGTCCACGATGGAGTGAAGAAGCGGCACGGTGTCGACGTAAAGCTGAAGTTCGGCACCATGATCGAGGTGGTTAGAGCCTGTATGCGAGCGGGAAGAATCGCGGAAGTGGCCGAGTTCTTTTCGTTCGGCACCAACGATTTGACTCAAGCCACGTTTTCATTTTCCCGGGAAGACGCCGAGAACAAGTTTCTGCCTCTTTATAAAGAACGGCAGATTCTTCAGGACAATCCCTTCGAAGTACTGGACGTCAAGGGAGTAGGGCGTCTCATGATGACCACCGTCGAATGGGGAAGGAAGGCCCGGAAGGATCTTAAAGTGGGGATTTGCGGTGAGCACGCGGGTCACCCGAGATCCATCGAGTTCTGTCATGATATCGGAATCAGTTACGTGTCCTGCTCTCCGCCGAGAGTTCCCATCGCCCGGTTGGCGGCGGCCCATGCGGCCTTGAAAGCTCAAACACGGTCTCCTGTAGTTTAGGAGGACGTCGATCTTCGTATTCATACCAGAATTATGCGCGGGATTGCGGCGTTTCGGAATTCCGCGCTCTGGTTTTCGGGACCGCGCTTTTCTCATTTTTGCTGTAAAGTGGTTTCAGTGGGTTGGATCGAGGAGGGGTGGCGCCGGCTTTCTCGTTAACAGCCCGGTGCAAAACGCGATCGGTTGCGTTTCGCTTCATCCTTCGTCATTACGGCGTACTGCACACCTCACTCCTCAGGATTCGCCATGTCAACAGTCTGGCTCGCATCTCATGGTTTTGCATCGGCCTGTAAAGGAACGATAAGGCCCGCCCCGAAGCGCGGCCGGGTAGGCTGAAACGGGTGTATTTTGGCCGTCTGAAAACCGTTTTCCACGGCGCACGCGAACTACATGCGGCTTCCCCCGCGGGGTTACCGGCGAGCCTGGACAGCGGGAGTCACCCGCGTTCCCACGTTCTTCCCGGCAAACAGGGCTTCAAGGTTTCCTCGTTTTCGAATGTTCAACACTACGAGAAGCCGGCCGTGTTCCCTCAGCAGGGTGATCGCCGTCAGGTCCATGACGCCGAGCTCTTTTGCCAGTATTTCCTCGTAGGTCAGGGTTTCATAAAGCACCGCTCCGGGATCTCTGTCGGGATGGCCGCTGTAGACTCCATCCACGTTGGTCGCCTTGATGACGAGGGGACTGTCCGTTTCCAGAGCCGCCCACGCGGCCGTGGTATCCGTGGTAAAGAACGGCCGGCCCAGTCCTCCCGAGAAGATGATGACTTCCCCTTCCTGCAGGGCGTGAAGCACGCGTTTCCGGTCAAAGGATTCAACGATTCCTGGGATCGGAAAACTGGAAACTACTTCCGCGGGGATTCCCTGGGATTGAAAAATATCGTGAAGGGCCAGTCCATTCATCACGGTGGCCAGCATTCCCATAATGTCCGCCGTGGTCCGCGGCAGGATTTCCGGTCTCATATTACCCCGGAACACGTTGCCGCCCCCGATTACGACGCCGATCCGAACCCCCATGTTTCGAATGCGGGCGATTTCGGAGATGATCTTGATGATGGAGTCTTGGTGAAAGCCGTGGGGATGGGGCCCGGCCAAGGCTTCCCCGCTCAACTTGATGATGGCCCGTCTCCACTTCATAACCGTTTCATGTCCTTTCTTTTCGTGTGGCATGTGCGTCTGCCCCGGTGTCGGGGGATGTAATATCGGTTGTCGATGACCGCATCGACTCGTGGGATACGTGCCGAACCGCCAGGAATCCTCCTACCAGAAGAACGACGAAGAGCACGGTGAACAGATTTAAGTAGTCGGTCAAATACTTCCGTATGGTTGGGCCGAAGAAATATATGGCGCCGGCGACCAGAAAGAACCGCGCGCTGCGGCTCAGAATGGATACTAGAATGAATCTCCTCAGGTCGAGGCGAAAGACCCCTGCGGAAAGAGTGAAGATTTTGTACGGTATAGGCGTGAAACCGGCGATCCCGATCGCCCAGACGTCCCACTTGCCGTAATACCTTTCCACCAGCTGAATTCGATCTTCGGGAAAGACCCTCTTGAGCAGAGGCCTCCCTCCCTTCAGTCCCAGGAAGTATCCGAAAACGGCGCCCGAAACGGAACCCGCGGAACAGAGCAGTGCAAAGACAAAGGCTTTCTCCGGCCGCAGCACCGCGGACGCGATGAGCAACACGTCGGGAGGAATGGGAAAGAAGGAGGATTCCGCAAAGGCGATGCAGAAGATGGCCCAGAGGGTGTACGGAGTGTTCGCCCAATGAGCGACCCAATGCCCCAATTCATGAATCCATTCGAGCATGTCTTGCAGCCGTGGTCCAAGGGTGGAAAATTTCAGTTCAAGGGTAGGAGCGCCGCTTGGCGGGGAATCTGAAAATGGCGGCCGCAGAATGGCGTTCCATCCTTCATATCCTTGCGGGGCCCCTTCCCACCGGTCACCAGGTCCAGGTCAGTATCCGGATCCCGAGAAGGAAGCAGTAGGGGGCAAAGATCCAGAGCCGGCCTTTTTTTACTACCCCCAGAAGAAGTTTGAGCGCCAGGAATCCCGTAACACCGGCCGCTGCCATTCCCAGAAGCAGGGAAAACGGCTCGCCCCCGATCCTGGAAATGTCGAACTCCAAGATCAGGGCTCCGACAATGGCCGGGATGAACAGGAGAAAGGAAAAGCGCGCCGCGAACTCCCGTTCCATGCCCAACATCAGTGCGAGACTGATGGTGGCGCCTGACCGGGATATGCCCGGAGCAACGGCGACGCCTTGCCCCATGCCCACAATCAGTGCCTGCCAAAGGCGGACTTGGGCGATGCCGGAGGTTCCGGGTCCACTGAACACGGTGGCGCTCAAGACGGCTCCGGTGACGATCAATGCGGCGCCTACGCTCTTAGGGGAACCGAACATGCCCTTGAAGAAATCCATGAAGATGATGGCCACAACCGCCGTTGCCAGTGTGGCGACCGCCAACAGAATCAAGAGGCGCAGATCGGGATCCTGCATCCCTAAGCCTTTTCGGAAAGAGCCCGGCGATCGGAGAGCCCTTGCCAGGGAGAGTATGAGCCAGGTCAATTCCTTCCGGACGAACAGGCACACCGCCGCCAAGGTTCCCACGTGGAGGCACACATCAAAGAAAATGTCCGGTTCCTTCATGCCGAGGATCTGGTGGAAGATTACCAGATGTCCGGAACTACTTACGGGGAGAAATTCCGTGAGTCCCTGAATGACTCCGAGCAGGAGGGCTTGTAGCGGATCTATACCGGTGCTCAATATGCTTCCCTACTTTTGTGCGGGCAGGTCCCGTCCCAAACCGGGCGAAAACGATTCGTTGCGTTACACCCGTGAATTCAATAAATCCGGATCAAATTGAAGTACCAGTTCATCAGAGACGGACCGGCAAAGATGTACAAGATCGCTCCTATAGCCAGAAAGGGACCGAAGGGTATGGCCAGTTTGAGATTTCCCTTCCGTGACGCCATCACCGCCAGGCCGGAGAGAGCGCCCATCAGGGAACTTGAAAACAGCACGAACAGCACGGCTTTCCACCCCAGGAACCCACCGATCATGGCCAGCAGCTTGACATCGCCCAGTCCCATGCCTTCCCGCCGGGTGACCAGGTAGTACCCGAAGAATACGGCCAGCAGCACTCCTCCACCCAGGAGAATCCCCCACAGGGAATCCATGGGAGACAGATCGTTTCGAAAAAACGACACTCCCAGGCCCGCCGCGATGCCCGGCAAAGAAATCACGTCGGGTATGATCCTGAAGTTCAGGTCCACGAAAGTCACGACAATCAGGGCTGCGGTGAAGCAAAAATAAACCAAGGTCGTGAGACTCCAGCCGTAGTGAAGGTAATATACTCCTGCAAAAACCCCGGTCATGAGCTCCACCAAGGGGTAGCGCGCTGAAATGGGCGCGCCGCAGGACGCGCAGCGGCCTTTCAGTACCAGGTAACTCAGCATCGGGAGATTGTGGCGCCAGGGTATGGGGGTTGAGCATGCGGGGCAATGGGATGAAGGCGACACAATGGATTTTCCGATGGGCAGACGGTGGATGCACACGTTCAGAAAACTTCCGACGCATGTCCCGAAGACGAAGGAGATAAACAATCCGATCCACATCCGGGTATCCTGTCCAACCGGCGAAACGCCGTCCGCGTGGCTGCATGTTCCGCATGATTGCCCGAGCGTATTCTGCGGGCGCCATGCAACTCAGGGTTTGGGTCTTCTATAGCCCGTTTTGGTTCGCTCATTTCCCGTCATTCCCGCCACCCACGTCCGGTGGGGTGGAACCGGCACCGAAGGGATTTCCTTATCCAGGGTTCCATTCAAAGCCGACGGGAGCAAAACAGACAAATATGTTAACCGAGCAGGATCGTATTGTTCAAACAAAAAGCATACAAAAGAAATCTGTGGAAGACACCTCCTTCCATAACCCCGCAGAGACCTCGCAGCGGTTGATTTTGGGGGGATCCCATATTATAGAACAGCGGTATGAAGAAGAACCCCTTTGAAGTGCTCGGCATTACTCCCGAGATGGCCGGAAGACTCAACGAGGAGCAGCTGTTCTCGCTGGTTCGCTCCAACTACCGAATCCTGTTGAAGGCGCTGCATCCCGACGTATGCCGTTCTGCCACGGAGCACGATATGCGCGCGGCGCACCTGCTCGCGGTTGAACTGAATCAGGCCTTTGAGCGTGTGAACCTGTCTCGCAACCCCATGGATTTCAGGCGCTTCAAACAGCAATATACTTCGCGCACGAAACGGGGACTTCGGAGGGAATTGGACCGAACCCGCCAGGAAGTGGGGGAACTCGGTTCCGTGAAAGAGAAGCTTTCTTCCCAATTCTTGTATTACGTCTTCCACTTTCTGGATCAGCAGGGCGCCGGAATCGCTTCTCCCCAGAAATTCTCGCCCCACGTCTTCAGCCTCCGGAATCTCAGAATCGGGCTTCACGATGTGGCCGTGGCGCACAACCTGCGGCACAGTGCGTGGAACTTGGGGAAAAATTATAAAGAAATCCGGTTCGATGAATGGGGATGCATGCACTACAAGGCCCTGAGCCGAAACCGATATTCGGAGGTGCGTTTCATCCGCCTGTTGGGGAGCGTTGAAGCGTGCGGCCTGGATGTGGTCGCTCATATGAACCGAAAGGTCTCCCGAAACCGCCGCCCGAACCATCCGTATGTCGCTTCCTTCTTGGATGATCGCGCGGATGGATGCGAGGTTTCCAATACCATCGACATCGATGTGTTCCGGGACCACTGCCTCCCATTGCTTACCCCTGCCTTGAGGGAAAACGCGTACCTTTTTTCCGTGCATCTGGATCATCGGGGTTCCGTACTGGAGGGGGACCCTCGAGAGATCTGGGTCGAGGGTAAGATCGTCAAGTTGGACAGAGAACCGATCCAGGAGTCGCGCACGAGCGGATCCGCTTTGTGAATAGGAGGTGGGTGTGATCGTCGGGGTGCCTAAGGAGATCAAGGAAGACGAATATCGGGTGGGGCTGGTTCCGGCGGGCGTACGGGCGTTCCGCAGGCACGGTCACCGAGTGATCCTGCAACGCGGAGCGGGGGCGGGTTGTCTGATTTCGGATGAAGAATACGAGGCAGTCGGCGGAGAAATGGTTTCCTCAGCCGAGGAAATCTACGGAAAAGCGGAACTGATTGTCAAGGTTAAGGAACCCCTTCAGGAGGAGGTCGAACTTCTCAACCAAGGACAGACCTTGTATGCCTATCTGCATCTGGCCGCCATGCCCGAACTGACTTCCAAGCTCCTGGAACGGAAAGTGATCGGGGTGGCTTATGAAACGATTCAAAAGGCCGACGGTTCGTTACCCCTCTTGATCCCCATGAGTGAGGTGGCCGGTCGTATGGCGGTGCAAGTGGGTGCTCACCTGTTGGAAAAGAGCCAGGGAGGACGGGGCGTGCTTCTGGGTGGAGCGCCCGGTGTTACCCGAGGGAGAGTTACCATCCTGGGGGCGGGCACCGTGGGAAGCGCGGCGGTCAAGATCGCCGTGGGAATGGGTGCGAACGTATACGTTCTCGATGTGGATCAGTTGCGTCTCGAAGCCATGGACGACCTGTATGGAAACAAGGTCGCCACGCTGTTTTCCCATGAGGACAACATCCGGTTCGCCGTGGGGCATTCACACCTGATTGTGGGTGCGGTGCTCGTTCCGGGGGCTTTGACTCCCACTCTGGTCACTCGCGATATGGTCAGGTCCATGAAAGCGGGGAGTGTCATCGTAGACGTATCCATCGATCAAGGAGGATGCGTCGAGACCTCGAAACCCACGTCTCACCGGCATCCCTCGTTTACGGAGTACGGAGTTCTCCACTACTGCGTGACTAACATGCCGGGGGCCGTACCCCGTACATCCACCTTTGCTCTCACCAATACGACCTTGTCGTATGGGCTCAAGTTGGCGGACCAGGGGATTGCCTCCGCGGTGCGCACGGATCCCTCACTGGCCAAGGGTGTCAACCTGTGGCGGGGAAACGTGACTCATCCGCAGGTAGCCGAATCTTTGGGGCTGAAGTATGTGACCCTGAGAAGTCTGCTGCCGGAGTGAATGATGTGCCACCGGCAAGCCTTGCATGGCAGGCAAGACCGGTTTTCTTTTCTGTCCGGCGTCCGCCGGTCCCGGTAATCGAACCACATCCTCAGAGGAAGGAATCTCATGCGCGTCTGCATCATTGGACCGGGATACGTGGGTCTGGTAACCGCTTCCTGTCTGGCCGAAATGGGCAACGAAGTGATCTGTGTCGGCAAGCCGGGCGTGGATGACGACCGGATCCGAATTCTCAATGAAGGCTTCAGCCCCATCCTCGAGTTAGGCCTGGAAGACCTCATCCGCAGGAACCTGAGTTCGGGTCGGCTCAAATTCAGTTTGAATCTGGAAGAGGGTGTTCGGTCTTCTCTGTTCCACATGATCGCGGTCCCCACTCCGGCGGATGAGGACGGTTCCGCCGACCTGAAGCATGTGTTGGAAGTGGCTTGCGGAATTGGGGAATTCCTGAACGAGTACGGCATAGTGGTGATCAAATCCACCGTGCCCGTAGGGACGGCTGAATCGGTGAAACGAACCGTGCAGGAACGGCTGGATCTCAGGAGCGCCGATATTGAATTCGACGTGGTGTCCAACCCCGAGTTTCTCAAGGAAGGTGATGCCGTTCAGGATTTCATGAAGCCGGACCGGGTGATCGTGGGATGCGACCATTCCCGCGCCGCGGAACTCATGAAGACCTTATACGCACCGTTTGCAAGAAGTCGTGAAAAAATGATGGTCATGGATGTACGTTCTTCGGAGATGACCAAGTATGCCGCCAATGCCATGTTGGCTGCCCGGATCTCGTTTATGAACGAAATCGCTGGAGTCTGCGAAGCGGTGGGGGCGGACGTCTCCTTGGTTCGAAAAGGGATTGGTGCGGATCCCAGGATAGGCTACCAGTTTACGTATCCCGGAGTGGGGTTTGGGGGATCTTGTTTTCCCAAGGATCTGAGGGCGTTGATCCGTACGGCGGAGTCTCACAATGTCCAGCCCCGACTTCTGCGCGCCGTTGCTCAGGTGAACGACGAACAAAAACGGGTGTTTACGGAGAAAATAGTCGGCTATTACCAGGGCCGGGGGGGACTGTCCGGGCGAACGGTGGCCGTTTGGGGACTTGCGTTCAAGCCCAGAACCAACGACATGCGCGAAGCGCCGTCCATCCAGGTCATCAAAGGCCTTCTGGCCGCCGGAGCCGCCGTGCGCGCCTTTGACCCTGAAGCCTTGGCTCAGGCGCGGAATGTGTTGGACGACCACCCGCTGCTTTCGTTCGAAGAAGGCGAATACCGGGCTCTTGAAGGCGCCGACTGCCTGGTCCTCCTGACCGAATGGTTCCAGTTCCGGAATCCCGACTTTTCCCGGATGAAGAGGTTGCTCCGCGAACCTGTGATTTTCGACGGGCGAAACCAATACGATCCCGCGCTCATGAAGCAGATGGGATTCACTTACTTCAGCATAGGGAGGCCGCCCGTGGAAGGATAGCGGTCCATCGTGCGGGAATGGGAATGCCGGAAGCATCGCCCGGCGGCTCCGATGCTCTCGTCTCCGCTAAACGGAAAGTCGGGATGCTGATTTCCCGTTTGCGAGCAACTCGAAGGCCTGTCAAGGGGCTCCCCAGACCAGGGACTGATGAATCCAGCCGGCGCCCTCTCCGCTGTAACTGACCTTGAGCCAGTCTCCGGTCCGGCCGAGATAGTCCAGAACCACCCCTTGAACCGCTTTGAACGACAGCCCATGATTGGTTCCAGGTCCGAGCCGGATGTTGGCTGTTTCCGATGTTACCACTACCACGGGTCTCTTGCGGACCACGCTGACATGGACCCAGCCGCCGTCGCCTTCCATGTCCCGGACTTGGAGCCACTCCCCTTCCTCCGCAATCTTCTTCAGTACGAACCCTTTTCCCACCTGCCATGCCACTGGGAACTGTGACCCGGGTCCATGGCGGATGTTCGCCTTGCCCACACGGATTACGTAAGTTTCTGCAAAAGCCGAGGTGCAGAAGACAAGGGCCAAAATCAACGTCGTTACGAACCGAATGGCAATCCCTCCTTAATTTTCTAGTGGTTGTCGCATGCATTTTCGAAGCCGGTCATCCGGGGGGATTCGGGAGTCGAACATGCGTGGAACGGTTTGTCTCCCTTGACGCGGCCAGACGAACCACATTCTGTTCACGTGTATAAACTGGATACCGGTTTGTCAACCGAAGCCGTTCCGACGTTGGATTTCATTGGACCGCGAAACCCAACCCCAATGTTTAGAGAGGCTCAGTCCGGATTTCTCCATCCTTCCCTCCATTGAACCGAGACGCCAAATACCCGCCGATCGCCTTCCACCTGCAGGGTATCCGTTCCCGGAACCCTCGTGTCGCTGCTCTCCTATCGGCGTAACACATGGATGGCGCCCCCTAATATCAATATATCCGATTTGCTATATCGATAAAACATATGGTATCAACCCGTTCCAGAATAGGGTCCAGAATAGGGTGGAGAAAGGCCTTTAGATTACTGGATAGCAGGCGGGTGAAAAACGCTGAGATACAAGGCGCACGAATCCTCAGGAATGAGGCGTACAAGAGTACTCCGCAACGACGCCTGTCTGCGTGAGACGCACAGGCAGAAAGGATGAAGCGCAACACGGCGGATCCCGTTTTTCACCAGCCTGCCCGGAATGCGGTTTTTCAACGACCTGATAGAGGTGCAAACAGTGAACACATGAACTCGACCGCAGGATGTTCCTGAGTGCGAAGAGGAGGAAGGCATGGACTGGGTGAAGCATTTCTTTGCGGGTAAATGGGGCATCATAAGCGTGGGCGCCTTCATAGGCATATTCGCCTCTCTTCTTCAGAATTGGGGAAACCCGGGCAATATGGGGATCTGCGTGGCCTGCATGGAACGGGACATAGCGGGCGCCGTGGGACTCCACCGCGCCGCCGTGGTCCAGTATATGAGGCCCGAAATCATCGGCTTCGTTCTGGGAGCCCTCATTGCGGCGTATCTGTTCAAGGAATTTCGACCCAGAGCGGGGTCCGCTCCCATCGTGCGATTTTTCCTGGGCGCCTTTGCCATGATCGGCGCCCTGGTGTTCCTGGGGTGTCCCTGGAGAGCTCTCCTGAGGCTTGCAGGCGGTGACGCCAACGCCATCCTGGGAATCGCCGGTTTGGTCGCCGGTGTCTGGATCGGAGCTATCTTTCTAAAGAAAGGGTATAACCTGGGCAGGACGAGTCCGACGTATGCTTCGGTGGGGTGGCTTCTTCCTTTGACCATGATCGGGTTCCTCATTCTTACGTTGATTTTTCCGCAAGTTCAAGGAAGTCCCCAAAGCGGTATCCTGTTTTACAGTGAAAAGGGTCCCGGAGCCATGCATGCGCCTCTCGCGGTATCCTTGGTAATCGGCCTTGCCGTTGGGTTTCTGGCGCAAAGAAGCCGGTTCTGCACCATGGGCGCCATCCGGGATCTCATTCTGTTCCGTCAGACCCATTTGTTTCTCGGGTTGGGGACCCTCTTGGTCTTCGCCTTTCTGATGAATCTGGTGTTGGGTCAATTCCGTCCCGGATTTGAGAACCAACCCGTGGCCCATACCATGCACGTGTGGAACTTCGCTGGCATGCTGGTGGCGGGTCTTGCATTCGCCCTGGGTGGCGGGTGCCCTGGACGTCAGTTGTTTCTGGCCGGCGAAGGCGACGGCGATGCCGCGGTATTTGTGTTTGGGATGATTGTGGGCGCGGGATTTGCGCATAATTTTCAAACAGCCAGTTCACCCGCCGGGGTAGGCCCATACGGGATTGCTGCGGTGTTTATCGGGCTGGCGGTGTGCCTGTTTATTGGGTTCACCATGCGACCCAAATCTGTTTAGCGGGTTTGAGGATGCAATTGGGGTACGGCGTTTCCGCCCTGCTCCATGAGGCATACCACCGCAGTCCACGAGCAGGCGTCTTTGAACCTTGGGAGTGAACGCTTTTGGGGAGACTGCCGCCAGGCCTGTTTTCAGCAAGCAGATAGGGAGGGAATACGATGAGTCATACCGTGGATGCCCGGGGACTGTCCTGTCCTCAACCGGTGATCCTGACGCTGGAAGAAATCCGGAAGCTAGGCAAAGGGCAACTCTGTGTCATTGTGGATACGGATACTTCCCGTGAGAATGTCAGTCGAGCCGTTGAAAGCCAGGGATGGCGGGTCGAGTATGTCGAACCCGAGGGTAGCGGCTATCGGATCGGCATCGTGAGAAATTGAAGTGCGTTTTCTTCGTTCCTTGAAGAAGAAAAAGGAGGATCTCTCTCCGCAGGGGAGTTCCGCGGACCGAGGAATCCTTGTATTTGAAAACACCAGTGAAGTAATCCGGGCGGAGAACGTCCTCAATTCTCAAGGCTGGAAAGTCCGGGTCATGGGTCCGCCTCCCGAATTGCGCCAGGGGTGCGATCTGGTAATCGAGTTCCCCCTGATGGAACAGTTGAACATCCTTCGTCTGCTGGAGAGCAAGGGGGCGCCGCCTTTGAAGGCGGTTCCCGTCAAGGGCCCTCTACTGGAGCCCGTGGACTTGTTCCGGGTCAAAGATTTCGGTTCCTACCTCATGGTCCGGGCCGCCAACATGAAGATCACCATCGACAGTGTTACGCAAACGATCGTGAACATTTCGGGAGGGGGCTGTCCCGATGTTCCGTACCTTGCGGAGAAGATGGTGGGAAAGACTTTGGCGGAAAGTCCCAGTCCGCGGGAAATCGGGCACACATTGTGCGCGTATGCGCTGCAATTGGCCTACGAGGAAATGAGGCGAAAATGCGCCTTGCCGTCGTAGGGACCATTCCGGACCCGGACGTGCCCATAGTCATGGGTGACGCCGCCCTGGACGGTGATCGGATTGTCCTGGAACGGCGGACAGTTCCGGTGCACAGGGGCACCCCGGCGTTGCTTGCGGCGGCGATCAAAACCTGTGAGATGTTGCGGATTCCGCTACCTGCGGCATACCTGGTGGGGGATACGGGATTGGGAGAAGGCAGTCGCCGACTCTACCGGTTTCTTGCCGAGGAGCTGGGACGATGCAGTCATGGGGTGATCGTCTTTCATTATCTTCAACCCGATGTAGACTGGCATAATCGGGTTCTGTTCGCTGTGGAGGAAATGCGTCCGAGGCCCGTACTCGTGGCCGACGCCGGATTCATGTACGCGGCCAAGATGAGCGGGGAGGCCGAAGCGTACGATCTGTTCACTCCGGATATCGGGGAACTGGCGTTTCTGTCCGACGATGCGGCTCCGCACCCGTTTTACACACGTGGATTCATACTTCACCGTGAAGACGAGGCGCCGGAACGGATCGCTCAAGCGTATCGGGATGGCAACGCGGCCCGGTGTCTTCTGGTGAAAGGACGGAAGGATTATATAGCCTGCGGTGAAGGCATCCTGGCCACCGTAGAGGAGCCTGTCGAAGAAGCCATGGAAGCTATTGGAGGCACGGGGGATACGCTCACCGGCATTGTGACGGCTTTGGCGGCGTTGGGGATGCGGCTGGAGGAAGCGGCCGTCGCCGCCGCGCGAGTTAACCGACTTGCAGGCCACTACAGTCGTCCCACACCCGCTACTCAAGTGACCGAGATCATCCGCTGGATTCCTAAAGCGCTATCGGACGTTTTGGGGGTATCTCCATGAAGACAAATGGTTCCTGCAGGATCAAACCCGACATGACGGTTCTGGAGGTGGTGAGTCGGTATCGGGAGACGGAGGCCGTCCTCAAATCTTACGACGTCGCCGCCGGTGAATGTATTTGTTGTCGGGCCCTGTTTGAACCGTTACACGGGGTGGCGGAGAGATATGGACTCGATTTGAATGCGCTACTGCTCGCTCTCGAGAAGGCCGCGTGCTTTCGAGAGTTCAAGGAGGCTTCCCTCACGGGCGATTAGCCGGTCGCCGAAAACGCGACTTGTTGTTCGCCAACGGTGTATTTGCATCCGATCGTTTCTCACCAGCCGGCCACAGTCCTGCTTGCCAACGGGTTCCAGGGTGGACCACTCCGCTTTCTTCTCCCTCCGCAAGACCGATGGGCAACCGTTGTATCCGCTGCAAAAATCCCTCTGCCCGCCTTCAGAAAGTTGGTTCAAATGGAGCTTTCTTTTTTGCAGCTCGGGAGGTTTGACATCAAACAGATACCATGTATTATAAGAGACAGAGTTTCCCAATCCGGAACCTGGAGTTTGAAATCTCAGTCGAATTGACATGCGAATCTCATGACCAAAACTCAAAAGCGTGTACTGGAAATGCTGGACAAACTGAAGGAGCGTCGGTTTCGGATCACGCCCCAGCGGCTTGCGGTAATTGAGGTCCTGGCATCCGGGAAAGGGCATCCCAGCGTCGAACAGGTTTATGAGCGCGTCAAATCCAGGTTCCCCACCACGAGCCTGGCTACCATCTACAAGACCATAACGCTGCTTAAAGAGCTGAACGAGGTGCTCGAACTGGGTTTTCCGGACGGGAGCAATCGTTACGACGGCGCGAAACCCTATGCCCACCCTCACATTATCTGTACTCGGTGCAAGAAAATCCTGGACCCGGATCTTCATCGACTGACGGACCTGACGGAGGAGGTCACCCACAGGACGGGATTCAAGGTGCTGTTTCATCGTCTGGATTTTTTCGGCCTGTGTCCCGAGTGTCAAGGAACAGGATGAATGCCGGCAATTTTTTTTGGGCGACTATGGAGAAGAATTATTTGTAAAGAACCGGAGTTTTGAATGGACGGCCTACGCCGGTATGCGGCCACTTCTCCGTCCATCCAACCCAAGTCTACCCATAGGAAGAAAATCGTGGGACACGGGAAGAAGAAACCGGTCACCGCATTCGGAATTCCAGTCGGTGATGGTCAATGCGGTTTGACCGGGTTCGGCCGCAGTCCGTTACCCGATCAAGACTTCCGTCTCCCTATCAGGCTGTTGAAAAACGCGATCTGCTATATTGCGCTTCATCCTTCGTCATTGCAGCGTACGGGTTCACGCCTCGTTCCTCAGGATTTGCGCCCCTTGCATCTCATCGTTTTTGAACAGCCTGTCCGAAATGCTTTTTTTCAACCGGCTGCTATCAGCCCGTTTCTTCAGACTGCGGATCCTTTAGTCATGTTCAGTAAGCATCACAAACTCGGAAGTACGCGCGCCTTTCGGTGGGCGCTAATGGCTTTTTCATCAAATCTTCTTGATTAGGGATCCGGAATTCTTCCGGATTTAGCGGCTTACAGGAGTACAACTCCATAAACCTATTGAAAAACAACCCAATAAGAGGAGTAAACGGTATGAGTGAAAACAGCAAATGTCCGGTAACGGGCAAGGACGACAAGCAGATGGCCCGCAGAGGAACGTCGAACCGGGACTGGTGGCCGAATCAGTTAAATCTGAGAATTCTACACCAGAACTCTTCCATGTCCAATCCGATGGGGGAGCAGTTTAACTACGCGGAGGAATTCAAGAAGCTCGACTTGGAGGCCGTGAAAAAGGACCTCTATGCGCTGATGACCGACTCGCAGGACTGGTGGCCGGCCGACTACGGTCACTACGGGGGGCTCTTCATCCGAATGGCGTGGCACAGCGCAGGCACATACCGCATGGGCGACGGCCGCGGGGGGGCGGGGTCCGGAACCCAACGCTTTGCGCCCCTCAACAGCTGGCCGGACAATGTTAACCTCGACAAGGCGCGTCGGTTACTCTGGCCGATCAAGCAGAAATACGGCGGCATGATCTCCTGGGCCGACCTCATGATCCTCGCCGGCAACTGCGCGCTGGAGTCCATGGGGTTTAAGACCTTCGGGTTCGGCGGCGGGCGCGAGGACGTTTGGGAGCCTGAAGAGGATATCTATTGGGGGACTGAGACCGAGTGGCTTGGCGACCAGCGCTACTCCGGTGACCGGGAACTCGAGAATCCTCTCGCCGCCGTGCAGATGGGTCTGATTTACGTGAACCCGGAAGGGCCGAACGGTAATCCGGACCCGGTGGCGTCGGGCCGCGACGTTCGCGAAACGTTCGCGCGTATGGCGATGAACGACGAAGAGACCGTCGCCCTCGTAGCGGGCGGGCATACGTTCGGCAAATGCCATGGCGCCGGCGATGCCTCCCATGTCGGTCCGGAGCCCGAAGCCGCCGGCATCGAAGAGCAGGGCCTCGGCTGGAAGAGCAGTTTCGGCAGCGGCAAAGGCGGCGACACTATCTCCAGCGGCATCGAAGGCGCCTGGAAGCCGAACCCGACCAAATGGGACATGGGCTATCTGAACGTGCTGTTCAAATACGACTGGGAACTGGTCAAGAGCCCGGCCGGCGCGAATCAGTGGCTGGCCAAGAACGTGGCCGAAGAGGACATGGTGGTTGACGCGCACGACCCGTCGAAGAAGCACCGGCCGATGATGACCACGGCCGACCTTTCCCTCAAGTTTGATCCTGTTTACGAAAAAATTGCGCGGCGCTACCTGAAGAACCCCCAGGAATTTGCCGATGCCTTTGCCAGGGCCTGGTTCAAGCTGACCCACCGCGACATGGGCCCCCGATCGCGCTATCTGGGCCCGGAAGTCCCGGCCGAGGAACTGATCTGGCAAGACCCGGTGCCCGCCGTCGATCATAAGCTGATCGACGCGAAGGACATCGCCGTCCTCAAGGGCAAGATCCTTGACTCGGGCCTGTCGATCCCGGAACTGGTCTCGACCGCCTGGGCATCGGCCTCTACGTTCCGCGGCTCCGACAAGCGGGGCGGGGCGAACGGGGCGCGCATTCGTTTGGCGCCGCAGAAGGATTGGGAAGTCAACCAGCCCGCCCAACTGGCAAAGGTGCTCAAGACCCTGGAGGGCATCCAAAGCGAGTTCAACCGATCGGCCTCCGGCGGCAAAAAGGTGTCGCTTGCCGACCTGATCGTTCTGGGCGGATGCGCAGGCGTGGAGCAGGCTGCGAAGAAGGCCGGTCACGACGTGACCGTTCCCTTCACGCCGGGACGCACGGATGCGTCGCAGGAGCAAACCGACGCGGCATCCTTTACCGTCCTCGAACCGAAGGCAGATGGTTTCCGCAACTACCTCAAAACCAAATACGCCGTATCGGCGGAGGAACTGCTGGTTGATCGGGCGCAACTGCTGACGCTGACCGCTCCTGAGATGACGGTTCTCGTCGGCGGCATGCGCGTCTTGAATGCCAACTTCGGGCAGTCCCGGCACGGCGTCTTCACCAAGCGGCCGGAGACGCTAACCAACGACTTCTTCGTGAATCTGCTCGACATGGGCACGGAGTGGAAGGCGGTATCGAAAGACGCTGACGTGTTTGAAGGCCGTGATCGCAAGAGCGGCGAACTGAAGTGGACCGGTACCCGTGTCGACCTCATCTTCGGTTCGAACTCCCAACTTCGGGCCATCTCTGAAGTCTATGGAAGTTCGGACGGGCAGAAGAAGTTTGTCGATGACTTTGTGACGGTGTGGAACAAGGTCATGAACCTTGACCGCTTCGACCTCGCCTGATCGCAGCCAAAGCATCTTCGAGGGCTTCTGAAGCGCATTTTGACCTTCAAATCGGATGATCGGGAAGCGATAACCGCGATGAATCGACGGATTTTATAAAGGCCGCGAGCGCCGGCGGCTACCCAAGGATCTATGGTCACGATGCGTTGCTCACCCACGCATCCAGAGGAAAAATGTTCGAAACATGGGTCATCTCCGAGCTTCTCAAAGGAAGATTCAACAGGGCAATCGTCTCCTCCCCATCGAGATCAAGTCGGGAAAGACCGTTTCGGATGACTTTTTGAAGGGGCTCAGGTATTGGTCCCGGATTTCGGGCACCGATGCCAGGGATATGGTTTTGGTGTATGCGGGGCTGATGGATCAGACACGAAAAGATGGAAGGATACTTTCCTGGCGATCCTTCGGCAAAAGGCTCCCAATTGAAATATAAGGGCTACACCGACCTCATGCAGGAGGTCGGTGTAGCCACCGTCCGCACCATCACCCGCTAAAGGCGTTCCGTTGGCGGTCTCGGGACATTCTTCAGCTTCTCAGATTTTGCCTGCCAAGAGGGGAAAGCTTTATGATTTTACAGAAAGTGAAAATATAAAGAACGTCTCGTCTTTTACAGAAAAATTCCTCTGCCCATTAGGTCAAAGAAAATATCAAGTCCTCGGGCAGTGCACTTTGGAAATGCGCATCATTTGAGACAATGAGATCAACCTGATTTACGAGGCCCGATGCGATAATGAGTGCATCGATCGTTCTGAGTTTTTTCCACTGAATCCGTTGATCCTTGCCCATTTCCTCGACCACTTGAGTGGTGACGGCTTGGCACGTGCTATTGGGAAAATTGAGAAGGTAAGTTTTGGCCTCCATAGCGTTCTGGACCAGACCTCTCTTCAAGGGACCCTGCATGACTTCAGCAATGGACAAGATGGAAAAGACGGCGAAAAGATCTCCCTTCTCGATGAGTTGGAAGATCATGCGAGAGGCTTGCTCAAAAGGCTGAACCGCATCAGTGAGATAAATGATGATGTTGCTGTCCACGAGTACCCGTTTGCCGGACAAAGCCTTCTTCAAGGAGGAAAGGGGAGGTGTTCTCATCGGTCTTTTCTGCCTTCGTCCAGATGATTTTGAACCTCATCCGCCGATTCCCCAAAGCTTTTTGCGGTCACTCCAGCCAGTTTATCCGTGAAAGAGGGCACAGGCTGCAGCACGATCTTGTTGTCTGATTTGCTGATCAGCATGCGCATTCCGGTCTTAATTTCCATCTCCTTGCGAAGGCTAGAAGGCAAAAGAACGTAGCCTCTTTTTGAAATTTTCACCGATGCTGATTTCATGTTGCTTATCTCCCTTTTTTGCATGTTTTTCGGATTTTAGCAGCATTTTCTGAAATGTCAACCGAATTGAATTTTTGCGGCCGGATTCTTTCAATGGGCTGAAAAGCTATGCCTCGATCTTCTTTCTGGAGAGGAGCATTTTGAAGACCTTGTGTCGGAACAGCTTTTCCAGGTCTCTTGGGATAAACCAGGGCGCCACCTGAACATGCCTGCCTTTGCGGTGCACGAAGACAGGCCTTTTCCATAGAAACCTCCAACCGTGCATAAGACATGGCAGTGGGGGTTGAATCTCAGAAAATCCCCAAAGGTCTGGATGGCAATGACGGTGCCGGGGAGTGCATCCTCCTGAGGGATGATGGTCTGGAAAAAGACTTTCAGAGAGTCCCATGGGCAGCGGCTCAGTTCGGAGAGGAGTCTTCGATCATAGAGGAAGTATTTCCTGAGGATCTTGGGTACGCCAAAAATGAAGTGACGGTGCGGTACGGCCTTGAGCACTTCTTCACAAAGCCATTCCCCGAACTCCACCACCCTTTTTTGATGACAAGATGGACAGAATTGGCGGCGCTTGCATGAAAAGGCTAAGAGATATTGTGCGTACCAACAGATTGGGACCAACGATTACCCAAATGAACCTTGAATTTTGCAATGCGACTTGTAAACAAGCTCGCCACGTAACCCCCAAGAACCTCAAACTCAGCATCCCCTTGAAAGCTCGGATTTCAAATGAGCCGCGGCCATCCTAGGCGGGGGCGTTTCGGGTTTTGACGGGTGGCGTCTTAAGGAACCAGGGGAGGGAAAGGACGGCGGCCAGGAGACAGGCCGAGGCCACGATGGCGAGGGGCACGGTGAAAGAGCCGAAATGGCCGGCCAGGACCCCGCAGAGCCACCCGGAGATGAGGCCCGCCCAGGCCTTGGCCGTGTAGGTGATTCCGTAATTGGTGGTGGCATACCGGGTGCCGTAGAAATCTCCGATGGTGGCCGGATACAGGGCAAAGGGCGCCCCGCCCACCATGGAAGTCAGGATCACGAGGGAAACGAAGACGACCGGGTCGCTGCCGAACCGGATAAGGGCCAGGATGCTCAGCCCGAGGAGCGCGTAAAAGGCCACCATGGTGCGCGGCCGGCCGATGCGGTCCGAGATGGATCCGGCCAGGACCCGGCTCGCCCCGTTGGCCAGGGGGAAGAGAACGAGCAATAGGCTGAAGTAGGTCGCGGGGATGTCGTACTCCCGGGCCAGGAGCTTCATCTGGGCGCCGAAGAGGAGCACCAGGGAGACGGTGACGCTGAAAGAGAAGTAGATCAGATACCACTGGTAGGTGCCCAGCATCTGCCCGGGTCTGAATTCACGCCGCTCAAAGCGTTCGGATGGCACCGAACCACGGACAGGGGGCCGCCGAAACGATGGGGGAGGGTATTTGTAGATCAGGGAAATGGGCAGGAGCAGGGCCAGCATCAGGATGCCGAGGTAGAGGAGCGTGGCGTTCAGTCCGAGTGCGTCCAGCATGCGAACGATGATAAGGTTGAAGACCGCAGTCCCCCCTCCGAAGCCAAGGGCCACAAAACCGGAAGCCAGGCCCCGCCGGTCTTCGAACCACTTGATGGCCGTCGCCATGGAGACCCCGTACAGGACCCCGCATCCGATTCCTCCCAGGCCGTAGAAGAACTGAAAGGCCCCGGGAATGGGAAAGAGGCCGCAGAGGATGAAACCCGCGCCCACGAGGAGCGAGGCTCCCAGGGCTATCGGCCGAGGGCCGTAGTTGTCGGCCACCATGCCGGAAAAGGGCATGACCAGGGTGGAGGTGTAGTGAAAGATGGTGTAGATCAGGCCGAGCGATGCCAGGCTCCACCCCCAGTTTTGTTGGATCTCGAAGGAGAAGAGGAACCAGGAATACTGATAGATGCTGGTAAGCATCATGGCCGCCACGGCCGCAAAAAGACGCACCCAGCGGGTGCGGTTCATGGCTGGTACGGATTCCGACATTGCCGACTCCTGCATAACGCGGTCACTTTCTTTTCCCGTTGCTCTGCAATTCCAAGGCGCTGCACTTCCCTGGCGCGCCGTAGCCGGAGGCGAAGCGGCTGCTCCCCCTGTCCGCCGTAGCCGGAGGCGAAGGCGGATGCTCCCTTCTGTCCTTACGAACTCGTTAATCGATTCAACGCCTCAAGCAGCCGATCCACTTCCTCTTCCGTGTTGTAGTGGACCGGCCCGACCCGGACCATGCCTCCCTTGTCCTCAAAACCGAGGCGATCGGTCACGGCAAGGGCATAGTAGTTGCCGTCCCACACGAAAATGCCCCTGTCTCCGAGGGACTCCGCCACCCGGCGGGGAGAAAAGCCGTCGATGCGGAAGGCCACGGTGGGTACGCGCAGATCGAAGCGGGCAGGGTCTTGAATCCCGTAAATGTGCAGGCCTTTGACCTGCCGGAGTCCTGTGATGAGCCGGGAAACCAGCGTGCGCTCATAGTCCTCGATCCTTTTCATGGCCGACATCAGGTGTTCGCGCCTGCTCATGCCCGGATGTGTCATCCCTGAAAGGCTCGCCAGGTACTCCACGGCGGCAAGGGTGCCGGCAATCCCCTCATGGTTCTGGGTGCCGGTTTCGAACTTGTGGGGCGGCCGATCCTTGGCCGGCCGCACCTTGTAGGCCGGGAGACGGTCGAGAAGATCGAACTTGCCGTACAGGACTCCCTCATGGGGCCCGAAGAACTTGTAGGCCGAGCAAACCAGGAAATCGCAATCAAGGGCCTTCACATCGATGAGGCCGTGCGGGGCATACTGCACGGCATCGACGAAGACTAGGGCGCCTGCGTGGTGAGCCATGTCCGTGATGGTTTTCACATCGTTGATCGTTCCCACCGCATTGGAGGCATAGCCGCAGGCCACGATCTTGGTCCTGCCGGAGATCTGTCGCTCCACATCGTCCATGTCGAGGGTGCAATCTTCGGTGCTGAAATCAACCCACCGCAGATTGGCTCCCCTGTCCCGGGCAAGGAGCATCCAGGGGCTGATGTTGGCGTCATGGTCCAGGCGGGTGACGACGACGTCGTCACCCGGCTCTACCCAGTGGGCGAGGGCTCGGCTCAAGGTGAAGGTCAAAGACGTCATGTTGGGACCGAACACGACTTCGTCGGGCGATGCGGCTCCCAGCATGTCGGCCATGGCGCGGTGAGCTTCCTCGATCATGGCATCGCTTTGCCGGCTCGTTTTGAAGGCCCCGCCGTGATTGGCATTGTCCTGGAAAAGGTACCGGGTCATGGCATCCACGACACTGCCGGGGACCTGCGTGCCGCCCGGGTTGTCGAAGAAAACCACCTGCCGGCCCTCCATGGTCTGCTTCAGAGACGGGAAATTGTTCCTTACAGCGTGTACATCGAACATGAGATGATTCCTTTACAGTGACTTGATCTTTTCCAGGATCCCGGTGGTGGAGTATCCGGACTCGAAGGGGATGCGCTTGACCTCGCCGCCGGCCTGCTTGACGACATCCGCTCCAATGATCTTGTCCTCGGGCCAGTCGCCTCCTTTGACCAGCACGTCGGGCATGAGGCGCCGGATCACCTCGAGAGGGTTTTCTTCGTCGAAGACGACGATGCCGTCCACAAAGCCTAGGGCGGCGAGCACCTCGGTCCTGTCTTCCTGCGGAATTACGGGCCTGCCTTCTCCCTTGATCTTTCGAACAGAGCGGTCGCTGTTCACGGCCACGACCAGGTAATCGCCGAGTTGCCGCGCGGCCCAGAGGTAGCGGGTGTGGCCCGGGTGAAGGATGTCGAAACACCCGTTGGTAAAAACGACTTTCCTGCCCTGCTTCTTGAGACCATCGATTTCCTTCTTCAGAGACGAAAGGTCCTTGATCTTCCGGCGGTAGTCTTCCATGGCTGCCATTCCTTTGGGCTTTCTGCTTCGACTTTGAAGTGCAACTGACTTTCAAGTGGTCTTTACCTATACATGACTCTCTCACCTATTGGAAGGCCCTTTCTTTCATCCATTTCCGGCAAGCGAAGGAAGCCTGCTTCGATGCTTGCAAAGCCGGGCGTGATGTTTAAGGTAAATATAATCTCAATGAGAGGTAGGTCGATGTTTAAAAAAGCGCTTGCTTTGCTGTTGGTGGCAGGGCTCCTGTGGTTGTCGGGCTGCGTGACGTCCTCACGTGTGTCGCCCTTCGGCCCCTGTGCCGACAGAATGGAAGAAAAATACTGCGGGCCATAGGGAGGAACGCCGCTTCACTCCGGACGCTTGCCTTGCTGGGGGGTCAGCATTTTTCATCTTCCTGGAAGGCCTTGTCGCGCTTCTTGTGAACGGCTGGAAGGGCAATGACGACCAACATGGCCAAAGCCATGATCAGGAATGCGAGCGACAAGGGACGGGTGAAAAAAATCGAAGGGTCGCCGCGGGAAATCAACATGCCCCGGCGCAAGTTCTCCTCCATCATGGGTCCCAGAACGAATCCCAAAATCAAAGGCGCAGGCTCGCATTCCAGTTTCGCAAAGGTGTATCCCAGGAGACCGAAGAGCGCGGTCAGGCCGATGTCAAAGGTATTGTTGTTCACACTGTAAATGCCGATGCAGCAAAAAAGCAGGATGGCCGGGTAAAGCAGACGGTAGGGAACGGAGAGAAGCTTCACCCACACCCCGATCAACGGCAGGTTCAGGATCACCAGCATCAGGTTGCCGATCCACATGGACACGATGACCCCCCAGAAGAGCGAGGGGTTGCTCGTGATGACGCGCGGGCCCGGTTGAATACCATGGATGATCATGGCGCCGGCCATCATGGCGAGAATCACGTTCGAGGGGATGCCGAGGGTGAGCAGGGGGACGAAGCACGTTTGGGAGGCGGCGTTGTTGGCGGACTCCGGGGATGCGACGCCCCGGATATTGCCTTTGCCGAAGCTTTCAGGGTCCCGGGAGATCTTCTTTTCCACCATGTAGGAGATAAAAGAAGCCAGGATGACGCCTCCGCCCGGCAGAATCCCCAGGAGGGAGCCGGTGAGCGTTCCGCGAACCACGGCGGGAGAGGCCTCCTTCACGTCTTTCTTGGAGAGCCACAATCCCATGATTTTGCTCTTGAGCACTTCACGCTTTTCCGTTCGCTCGAGGCTCTTGATGATCTCGGATATTCCGAAAAGGCCCATGGCGAGCGGGACAAACCCGAGCCCGTCGGCCAGCTCCGGGATGCCGAAATAGAAGCGGTGGGTGCCGGTGGTGATGTCGGTGCCCACCATGCCGAGCAACAGCCCGAGCACGACCATGCCCACGGCCTTGATCGCCGATCCCGAGGCGAACACGATGGAGCCGATCAGCCCGAAAACCATGAGGGAAAAGTACTCCGCCGGCCCGAACTTGAAGGCAAGTTCCGACAGGGGAATGGCCAGAACGGCCAGGAGGAGGGTGGCGAACGAACCCGCCACAAAAGAGCCGAGTGCAGCGACCGTGAGGGCCGCGCCGGCTCGGCCCTGCAGAGCCATCTGGTGGCCGTCCATGCAGGTCACGACGGAAGAGGCCTCCCCCGGTACATTCACCAGGATGGACGTGGTGGAGCCGCCGTACTGGGCCCCATAGTAGATCCCGGCGAGCATGATCAGGGCGGTGACGGCGGGCAGGGCAAATGTCGCGGGCAGAAGGATGGCGATGGTCTGGACCGGCCCGATTCCCGGAAGAACGCCGATGAGGGTTCCGATCAGCACCCCGAGAAAGCAGTAGAAGAGGTTGTAAGGAGAAAGGGTTGTCTGAAAACCGAGCGCCAGGTTGGAAAGGAGTTCCATGCCTTCTATCCTCCCTGGCAGGTCACAGTCGTCCGGCCAAAAAGGACGGTAAAACCGGTATCTGGAACTGAAGCAAATACACGAAGACGATCAGAACGACGGCGAGTAGCGCGAGGGTGTTGAGGAGAGCCTCCTTCTTGTTGAACTCATCGCTCGCCATGCTGGCCGTCATGATGAGGACGATGGTGGCAATGACCAGACCGAGGGGCTGAAGGAGCAGCCCGAAGACGACCACGGAGGAAAGCACGAGCACGGCCGGTTTGAGGCGGAAGGGCCGCCTCTTTCGTGTTCCCTCCCCCTTGGCGAGGCTCCCCAGCGAGACCACGATGCCCAGCAGGGTGAGCACTCCGCCAAGGACAAAAGGGAAATATCCCGGGCCCATCCTCGCGGACGTCCCGACCCGGTACTCCGTGGAGAAAACCATCGCTGCAACGCCGAAGGCCAGAAACAGCAGGCCGGCCTTGAAGTCTTTGGTTTTCCTGATGTACATGCAGTTCCTCTTGTTCGCGGACCGGGATCAATCCGCCTTGAATCCCGAGGCCTTGATAACCGGTCCCCACTTTTCCCGGTCCCGCTTGAGGATTTGCGCGAACTCCTCCGCCGTAGTGCCGGTCACGTCGGATCCCATCTTTTCGATCTTCTCTTTTACGTCGGGCATGTTGACGGCCTTGACGATCGCCTTGTTCAGCTTGTCGATGACCGGTTTCGGCGTCCCGGCAGGAACCACGATGCCGTTCCAGCCGACGCCCACGATCTCCTCGTATCCCATGTCCTTGAAGGTCGGGATGTCGGGGCGCTTGCGGGAGGTTCCCGCGGTGGCCAGAATCCGGACTTTTTCCGGGTGATGGGGAATGTACTGATCGAAAACATCCACCGCCATGGGAATCTGCCCGCCGATCAGCGCGGTCAGCAGCGGGGCGGACCCCGCGTAGGGGACATGCACCATTTCCACGCCGCTGTACTTGCTGATCATCAGGCCGAAGAAGTGGGGAAGGCTGCCGGCGGCGGGAGAACCGAAGTTCGCCTCTTTGGGGTTCTTTTTCATCCACTCCACGAGGCCCTTAACGTCCTTGATCGGGGAGCCGGCAGGGACTGCGAGGACGAACTCGTAGGTGCTGATCAGGGTCAGGGGTTCGAAATCCTTGTCGGGATCGTAGGCAAGCTTGGAATAGACCATGGGGCTCACGACAAAGAGGGCGGGGTTCACGAAAAGCATGGAGCTCCCGTCGGCCGGCTGTCCCTTGGCGTATTCCGTGCCGATCTTCCCGCCCGCACCCGCCTTGTTCTCGACGATGACCGTCTCATTCAAAAGACCCTTCAGCTTGTCCGCGATCAGGCGGGCGGACACGTCGGATCCGCCCCCGGCAGGGTAGGGCACGATGATCTTGATGGGGCCCTTGATTTCCTGGGCCGTTCCGGTGGAAACGCCAAGCATGCTCAGCGCAAACACGACGGCGACAACAATACCTGCTTTGAGTGAAAAGGACTTCATGATCGCACCTCCTCTGATTCGTTTTCGTGGATCCTCTCGGGATTCGTTTTTATATTCATCCCGCTAAAATGACAAGAAAAAACTCCGCCCAACCTGTGAATAATCCCTTGACCCTTTAGGGTCCATTTCCTATAGTCCGAATCCGAAAGGGGCGGCTTTGCCCTTTTCGGCCGGAGACTCTTAGCCATAAAGTTCGAAAGGAATGCAGCATGACTTACCCGAGCGTGTATCCAACCGGGGCGACTGTCTACCTGCCTGAGCACTGCTGGAGCGGCTATACCGTTTTCCAGGCCAAAGAGCTCGGGGCGCTTCTGATCGACATGAACGGCCGCGAGGTGCGGCTGTGGAGAGGGCTGCACGGATTCCCGAACAAGCTGTTCCCCGGGGGATACGTGATGGGGCACACGGGCGAGCGCAACACCCGGTACGGCATGCAGGACTATCGCGACCTGCTCCAGGTGGACTGGGACGGCAAAATTGTCTGGCGCTTCAACCGGTACGAGTTCATCGAGGATCCGGGTGAGGAGCCCCAGTGGATGGCCCGGGTCCATCATGATTATCAGCGCGAAGGCAATCCGGTCGGCTACTATGTGCCCGGCATGGAGCCGCGCACGGACGGCGGGAACACCCTGCTTCTCGGCCACAAGAACCTCACCTGCAAAAAGATATCTGACAAGCCCCTTCTGGACGATACCGTTTACGAGATCACCTGGGACGGCGATGTGGTGTGGGAGTGGGTGTGCAGCGACCATTTCGACGAGCTTGAATTCCGCGAGGATGCGAAAAACATTCTCTGCCGCGATCCCAACGTGCGCCCGGTCGGCGGCGGCATGGGAGACTGGATGCATTTGAACTCCCTCTCGGCCCTGGGGCCAAACAAGTGGCACGATGCCGGCGATAGCCGTTTCCACCCTGACAACATCATCACCTGCGGCCGCGAGACCAACATTACGTTCATCATCAGCAAGCAGACGGGCGAGCTGGTCTGGAAAATCGGACCCAATTACGACGAAAGCCTTGTGCTCAAGGGGCTGGGATGGATCATCGGTCAGCACCACGCCCACATGATCCCCCGGGACCTGCCCGGAGAAGGCAACATCCTGCTCTACGACAACGGGGGCTGGGCCGGGTACGGCGTCCCCAACCCCGGCAGTCCGACCGGCGCCAAGAACGCACTGCGCGACTATTCGCGGGTCCTGGAGTTCGACCCGATCACTCTGAAGATCGTCTGGCAGTACACACCGAAAGAAGCAGGTCTGGTGCACCCCATCGACAGCAACCGCTTTTACAGCCCCTTCATCAGCAGCGCCCAGCGCTTGCCGAACGGCAACACCCTGATTACCGAAGGCAGTGGCGGCCGCATCCTCGAAGTCACAGCCGATCATCGGCTGGTCTGGGAGTACATCAGTCCACACAGGGACACGCACTCCGGGATGAACATGGTGTACCGGGCCTATCGCGTCCCATATGACTGGGTCCCCCAACTGGATCGACCCAGGGAGACGAAGATCGCGCCCATTGACGTATCCTCGTTCCGCGTTCCGGGAGCGGCGAAAGGCGGGGCCGAGTCCGAGGTCAGGGTCGAAGGGACCATCCCCTATCAGTTTTCGTCGGCGCTGTGCGTGGTCGCCGACACGGACGAGAGCGCGTGAAGGGGGCTTGGGGATGAGTCTCAGGAGCGGGGTTTTTCGCATCATAACCCTCTTTTCAGCAACCGGCTGTGCCCGCTGCAAGGTGATCCGGAGTTTTTTGGAAGAACGGGGCCTGGATTTCCAGGAGCACGACGCTTTGGGCGAAGGACGGGAGGCTTTCAAGGTCTTCTATCAGCAGAACCGGCCAAAGGTTCACCGCGGACCGGACGGGATCGAATTCCCGTTGTATGTAGACGGAGAAATGATCCGTCAGGGGATTGCCGCGGTGCTGGGTCACCTCGTGGGTGGTCGGGTCTTGGAGGGCTTTTTCAAGCCGGGGTTGCTGCACGGGGAATGGGTGGACGGCATCGATGTTTCCGGGGGCGATCCCGCGAGCGGCGAGCGGATTTCCGACGTGCTCCAGATCCTGAAATCGCGAGGATTCAAGGTGCAGATCGAAACGAACGGCGTCAATGCAAACCTGCTGCAGGCGCTCCTGGAGCGTAAGCTGGCCGACCGGGTCGTGATGGCCTTGAAAGGGCCGCTAAGGCTTTATGCCTCGATCCTGCAGCGGGAGGTCGACCAGGAAGAGATAAAGAAAAGCATCGCGCTCACCGCCACGTGCGAGGATCACCTCTTTGTCACCCCCATTGCGCCGATTGCAAGGGAGCCGGGTCCCCCGGCTAAACTCAGCTATCTCACGCCCGAGGAAGTCGAAGAAGTGGCCCGCCTGATCAAAGAGGTAACGGGGGATCACACACAGCCTTACGGCTTGTGCCGGTTCGATCCCAAATCGGCGGTGGACGAAGGGCTGAAAGCCTTCGAAGCCTTGCCCCCGCAGGCCCTCTTCCTCTACCGATCCAAAGCCCGCCGGCACCAAGTCAGGACGGATATCGTGAATTAATCTTTTCAGTTTCTTGGTCGGCAAAAGTTCTTATCTCTGTCACGTGACAGTTGTGAGGTGAACCCTTTTGCCCGCTTTTACATGGCGGTGTGGTCGTGGTAGAGCCCGGAGGGGGACGCATGAAGGATAAGAAAAACCCGATGGTAGTATATTGGGGGAAAGCTTGAATTGATGAGTTTTCGATGTTACAAATCGTAATCGTAATGGGATGAGACTTGCGCGGAGACAAGGATTGAACGACAAGTTTCACCCGCAACCGGGCCAGCAAAACTACCCCCAACCAAAGGTGCTTTGGCTGGCGCAGTACCTTTGAAAGACCGAGCGGTGGGTTGTCGGGTGCAAACGCTTGTTAGACTCGCTCTTATGTGTAAATTCTGTTGTCATTATCATCGGAGGGAGAGGAGATATACCCCAACCCCTCTACCCAAATCGCATCGCGGAGTGATGCCCTCAGAAAATCCCAGGAATCAACCGATAGTGCACGCGCCGTGCATAATGCCGATACCCCGGCAGTTCATCCTGTAGAGTCCGGTCTTCTAGCTTGGTTCTGATCACGGTAATGATCAGCGCCACCATCGCCGGTATGAGTGTCCATATCGAGCCTAATGCCAGCACAATGCCTGCCAGTGGCAGAATATTTCCAGCATAGCCCGGATGCCGCACGATCCGGTATGGGCCGCTGTCACACACCAGATGCCCCCGATCCGTCTGAATACGGACCACGCTGGAGAAGAAACGGTTCTCCACCAAAGCCCACCCAGCGAAGGCGTATCCAAGCATGATCAAGATGAAGCCGAAGATGTTGAGCCATGTCGGGAACACGGGGGACCATCCAAGGCGGTGATCTAGCCCCGCCACAATGACCAAGGGGAAGGATAAACTCACCGCCATCAATGGAGCAAGCACTTTGTCCCAAGCCTTCGCACTTTGGATCTTCTCAATATTTTGTCGTTCGGCCAACAGCCCCGGATGCCGCCGTTCCGACCAAATGCGCCCTCCTATGCCAGCGGCAACGATCAGCAGAGAATAGACCCACGCCTGCCACCAACCGAAATCCCCTCCGCAAATCAATAGAACCAGTGGTATGAGGAGATACACTATGATCAACCGAATCCACGGTTTTCGGGTCATTGTTTGAACCGCCTTTTGATCATCCGTCTTCGCTACCATACCGTTCCTCCAATCCACGTAAGAATCAGTCTGTGTGAAGACACGGGTTACCACCGTGCCCAGCATTGAGCACACTGGTCAGCGCTGTAAAATACCTCGGCTCAGGAATTCTCCATTCAGAATCAGCACGCCATGGCCGTACGCGCCCCAACGCGGCTTTCAGCCGCAAGCGAAGCGAGTTGGGCTGAAAGACGAGGTTATGCTATTTTGAGGCCTTTCTCCCAGTTTGTTATAAGGTCCAGGTGCCATAATAATATTTGTCAAGGATATCGCCTGCCTCTTGTTTTGCCCATCGTTCAATACCTATATTTTTTATCCGGCAAAGATGAAAGACTTTTGTATTATGCGGTTTCATGGCTTGGTCACTGAAAGGATGGAGATATTCGCATGGGAAATCCTTGCATTCAGCACATGTTTTCATATCAGTCTTTTCAATACATTTGTAAACCCTGCATTCCATGGCAAGATGGGCACATTTACCATCCTCAGCCCTGCATCCTTTGCATTTAATTTCATCTGCGGAAAGATTAAGGACACCTGCGATCATTTCGGCCATTTCCTGATCAAACCGTGCCAAATAGAGATAACACTCAAAGCACGGCAATCCACAGGGAGCCGTCATATATTCATAATCTACGGTTTCATTTTGGCGTTTTCTCTTTATTTCTTTGCCCATTTCTCTGATTTTCAGTAACGTTTCCATGCTCATGATTCTAGCTCCTCAAAATAGAATGTTCGTGTTTATCATATGAGTAGCATAACATACATTTTATAGAGTTTACTTCTCGACCAAGGATCCCGAATCGTCTGGAGGATATGGAGGTATCTGCTATGAGCCGAAGCAAGCAGAAGGAACGTGATTTTGCCATAGCTATTAAAGATTCTAGGAAATGTCAATACGATTCCGGAATATCCCTATATTCCAAAACCTGAATCTGTTTGAGGAGCGTTGATTTTTTATGGCAAATAGACTGATTATGTTAATTCTATGGAAGTGTCAGAATGGCTACACCGAGTTGAAATGATCTGCTTTGGGAGATTTTCGAAGGCTCACAACGGGCTTTAGTGTTCTTCAAAATTCCGAAATTCGAGAATGCAGATATCCAACATTTCTGCGAGACTTGATGACCATGAAAGCTTGTGATAGGAACTCCCCGTCTAGTACTTGGAAAATCCTTCACTCTGAGAAAGGCCCTGGATGGTCTGAGCTTGCCACAAATGAGCCGCTTAATGCTATCCGAGTTCTAGATAGAGTCCCCAATGCCGCCACCGCCAGGATTACAAAGCCATATGTATCCACCAAGCTAAGATGTACCGAAAAATAGGCCATATCTCGTCCTTTTTGGAAGAAAATGAGATGAGATAGTGGCTTATCGCAAATAATCCTCTTCCAGCTTATTTGATCTCATGCCATGTTATGATATTGCTAATAAGCTGAATTTTAACAGGCAGCAGGTAACTACAAGGACAGGCAAAACACTTTTGTGGTGGAATGAGGAAAAGTTCGGCTTGTTGAAAATGCCACTTGTCTTACCAGTCACTTAATGAAAGAGGCGATCTTCCGATGTGGACAGCAGAGTGAAAGACATATGCACCGTGAGAAGCACAAGGTTTTTGGCCGATGATTCGGGATATTTTTCGGATAAACCCCCCTTTTTCTGGAGAGGGAAGGAAATGATGGCATGAATAAACAATCAACTGCGACCGTTGAACACCCCGATGTTGACCAGACAGGCAGGTTGTATTATCTGGACTGGCTGCGGGTAATCGCAATCCTGGTGGTTTTTCTCTTCCATTGCGCCAAGATTTTCGATTACCACACCACTGATATCTATAATACGGTCCGAAGCCCTGCCCTATCAGCTTTCCGGGAATTCAATGTCCTGTGGCTCATGCCGCTGTTTTTCGCCGTATCAGGAGCCGCTGTCTTTTTCTCCCTGAAGCCGAAGCGGGCCTCGCCTTTCGTCCAGTCCAGAATCACCCGCCTGTTGATCCCCCTGGTTGTTGTCGGCACCTTCCTGATCAATCCACTCTATATTTACGCGATCCGGCTTTTCAGCGGCCAAGCCGGCGGCGGCTTTTTCAAGTGGTACCCAAAATTTTTTGACGGCATGTGGGGCTTTGGCGGTAACTTCGCCCCCTTGGGCCAGGGCACACATCTGTGGTATCTGGAGTACCTGCTTATTTTCTCGCTGATTCTTCTGCCTTTCTTCCTGAGGTCTAAAAAGCGGATCGCCGGCGCGTTGAAAAGAATGTCGAACCGCTTTGAAAAACCCTGGGCTCTGTTTCTGCTCTTCCTGCCCATTTCAGCCGTGGGCGCCGGCTTTGAGCTCATCGGGCTGGGCGGCATTCGGATCACAGGCGGGTGGGATCCCATATCCTATGTCCTTTTCTTCAGTTATGGCTACATGATTTTTTCTAACGGCAGAATCCTGGAGGTAGTTCACCGGTACGGCCCAATGCTCCTAGTGGGGGCAGTTATCCTGACCATCTTGCACGTGGATACCCATTTCGGCTTCAATCTGATCATCCCCAGCATCACCAGGCACGACATGACGGCCGAAGGAGCGCTCCGCCCCTTGCATCACGCTGGTTGGGTATCGGTCCAGGCCTTCCGAGGGGTTCTCGGCTGGTGCTGGATAATCGGTTTGCTCGGAACAGGGTCCAGGCTGCTTAACTTTAACAATAAGATCCTGGCCCGAGCAAACGAAGCAGTTCTGCCATTCTACATCCTCCACCATTCGGTCATACTTTTGGTAGGCGCGTATGTAGTTAAATGGGGCAGCGGTATCGGAACCAACTTTTTCATTATAGGCGCGGTATCCATGACGATTATTATGGCCATCTATGAACTGGTGGTCAGGCGGATCTATATCCTTCAGTTCCTGTTCGGCATGAAATGGAAGAAAGTAGGTGCGGCGAAAAGCTGGAGCAGTGACAGCTCGCGGGTAGGGAGTATCCGATGAGCGCATTTCCTTGGGAAGGAGGAAAATTGCAAATGACTGATGTCCAAGAAAAAGTTGAAGATCAGAAACTAAAAATCCAGACACAAATCTCAGAGTTATCCAGGCTACTTGGGATGAATCCGTCTGATGGCAGTATTGATGTTTACGAGCCTATGACTCAGAATAGAATGGCTTTGTCTAACTGGCTCAGTACCACTAGAGACTCGTTTCTTAAACTATCATTGTCGGTAAGCAAAGCATTAGATATTCAGTTGCAGTAGGATAACCTCTGTAAACTAATTCACTTGCTGCAACACTCTTGTGCAGCGCTGTGCCAAGAAAAATTGTTACCAAGGTAAGTCTGAAGGAGTTAAGGAGGGCTGAATGGCGGATAGAAAACCAGACAGAAGTGCATGGGCGATCGGTGGAGGCCTGCTTTTGGGTCTGGGGGTTGGGTTCTTCTTTTTAACACAATCCGCCCTTGCATTCGTTGGAAGCATGATTGCGGGATTAGGTTTGGGACTGATAACGACCTCCATACTCTCTTGTAGAAGAAAGCAGGAGTAGAAGCCCCCGGTTGACGAGGCAGGCAACAAACGCATTCAAGGGACAACGGTAAACGGCACCCGTGATGCCTATCCGCCATCCCATGTATGCGGCGGTTATTGAACTGGACTCCATTGAATTTACTTAATTTACAGTTACCCCGCGGCCTGATTACGAAGGCCAATGCCCCCAGGTTTCTCAGAACGAAATTTAGGCATCGGCGAAAATGGCTCTTTATGGCAAGCATTTGTAGAAATAGAGTGATGTCCGAGAGCACACAACAAATGGAAATTTGACTTCTCTCATTTCAATCCTGCCTTGCGCAAAGAGTCGAGCAAGAGTTCTGTATCGGCTTTATTCTTGAAGGGAAGTGCCTTTATAAATGATTCCAAATTCAGCTTGGGATCGATCCTGAGGACTTGTACGGCTTGGGCACGGGCTTCTTCTTCCAGACCCATCAAACTATAAGTAGCAGCTAGTCCAATGTGGGCACGCACATCGTCAGGATATCGACGGAGTCCCAGCTCGTATGCCGCGATAGCCTTCTCATGCTCTCCCGCCAAGCAATAGGCTTCGCCTAGGCCGAATAAATACCAATTCGGGGGGATGGGATTAAGACGTATCGCCTTCTCGAGCAACAAAATGGCTTCCTTTCGGCTGCCGGTGTAGTTCAGAATCCAACCCAAATTGGCTTTGGCGTCAGCCCCATTGGGATTAAGGGCTACCGCTCGTTCAGCCTCGGAAATGGCCATCTCAAACTGGCGTTTTATAAGGTAGACATGGGCCAATAGGGAGTGGGGAGAGTCAATGGTATCATCGAGAGAGAGGGCCTTTTCCGCCAGTTGGGTAGCTTGGTCCAAGGCCTTGATGGGTGATTCACTTGAGCCGAACCACACTTCCATCAGATAGGTCCAACCCAGCATCGAGAACGCTCCTGCGTTGTTCGGATCCAAGGTCGTGGCTTCCTCAAACATCTCCCTGGCCTGAGCATTATTCTCGCTATTAAAGCGATAAAAATACGGCATCCCCTCCAAGACCTTCAGAAAGGAATCGAGGTTTATTGTGTCTTTGACATGCAAGCGAGCTTGCTCCCCGTCGGTTAGCTGTACTCGCACAGCCGTCAAGATCTTCATCGTGACCTCATCTTGGAGTGCAAATATCTGCTGAAGATCCCGGTCGAACCGCTCGGCCCATAGGTGGTGCCCTTTAGTTGCATCGATAAGTTGCGCCGTGATTCGAACCTGATCTCCAGCCTTGCGAACACTTCCCTCCAGCACGTAGCGTACCCCCAGTTCCCTACTTACTCGCTGGACATTCACGGACTTCCCTTTATAGATGAAGGTAGAGTTCCGTGCGATCACAAACAATTGGGAAACCTTGGAGAGAGCCGTGATGATTTCCTCGGTTATCCCATCGCTGAAGTATTCCTGCTCTGGGTCATTACTCATATTTACGAAGGGGAGCACAGCAATAGAGGGTCTATCTGGCAAGGGAAAGGCGACCTTCTCCTTTGAAGAAGGTTCAAGCGGTGGAGGGCGAAAATAGAGCTTCCACACAAGCCCTCCGACCATCAGAAGTAAAACAGCCGCTATCGCAGCAACTCTCCATCCCAACCTTGTATGCCTTGGCTTTTCTTTTCCAATGACCTTCCCTACAGACTCTAGCTCCATCAGCACCTTATATGCTCGCACAGGATCAGCGATGTTTTTGACCGTCTGCCTTCCCAGGTACTGGTATCCCACAGGGATTTTATTCTTCACTTGGTCAAAAGCTGTCCCAGATATGCAAACACCTCCTGCTTCAGCAAGCCCTTCCAGCCTTGCCGCGATGTTCACCCCGTCACCGTAAATCCGGGACTCCTCCTCGATCACGTCTCCAAGATTCACCCCGATGCGGAACTCCATGCGGCGATTCTCGGGAAGATTCGCATTCCACTCCTTGAACTCATTCTGGGCCGCGACCGCACACTGTACTGCATCCACAACACTGGCAAATTCGGCCAGCATGTTGTCCCCCGGAGAGTCTATGATTCGTCCGCGGTGCTGACTGACCACTTCCCCCATGACCTTCCGATAAGCTGTGAGGGTCTTGACAGTCCCGGTTTCATTCTCTCCCATAAGCCGGCTGTACCCTACAACATCAGCACTGAAGACTACGGTCAGCTTGCGCTTAAAGGATTCCGGTGACATAGAATCTGCTCCTGAACAAGAAAAGCTACACAAGGGTGTTTCACATCGAAAACCCTCCGGCAGTGCAGTGCCATGTGTCGCTCCAGAAGGCCGGGTTTATGATGTTTGGTTTGTTGACAGAGAGGACCGGATTAAACTTTTCTTAACAGTGCCTTCTCTTGAACGGGATGTCAAGGATTGAAGGTCCTCGAAAAGTCGGAGTATTGAAGGTTCGTGTTGGTAATCAAGAACGACTCATCTCGATTCGAAATCTAATAATGCGATACGTAGTCAATTAGCTTCCTAGGCTCCCTGCCTGCCTCGACAACTATGGCAGATCTGGCCCTTGCAAAGCTCCCGAGTTCTTCGCGGTCTTCCTGTCGCGCCGCAGCCCTCGGCGAAGGCTGATGCGGTGAGAGAGCTTCGGACTGTCGCCGTCCTGGCCAACACAAGGCAATAGACTTCTTTCACCCCGGCCTTCTTGAGCGCCCTGGCGCATTCGTTCAGGGTGCTTAGGGCCTGTCACACAATGAGTTGACTAACTCGGCCTGGGAAGCGTTCGCCTTGAGGTATCGAATGGCGAACCCCGCCGTTCATGCTTCGATACCTCAGCATGAACGGAACGTGGGAATTAGATGCACAACCTATTTTTGTATCAGGTGCTTAGCGTGGCGACCCCATCATCAGCTCCGCTTTCTGCTAATCTCGACGAAGCCGAATACGAGTGGAGCTTAGTACCCTTGGCATCCCCATTTAAGTTAAGTGCATGGGCCCCCTTCCTCAGATTTTGGAATAATGGCATTGACACCGCCATTTTTTTATATAAAATGGCGACATGTATGCCAGAATTATAACCTACCCAAAGGACAGATCTTTTTTCTTATTCGGTCCCAGGTCCACGGGAAAATCCACATGGGTGCAGAAGGCGTTTCCTTCGGCCCTGATCGTTGATCTCTTGAAGGCTTCGACCTTCACAAGACTCTCCGCCCATCCGGATCGGCTGGAAAAGATGATCCCGGAAAAATTTCCCGATTGGGTCATTATTGATGAAATTCAGAAGATCCCCCATCTACTGGATGAAGTCCATCGTCTGATCGAGAGGAGAGGTCTCAGATTTATTCTGACCGGATCCAGCCCGCGTAAGCTTCGCCGGGGTGGAGTCAATTTGCTCGGCGGAAGAGCGCTTACCCTCCGGATGTTCCCACTAACGTCAGCAGAACTGAAGGGCGACTTCGATTTGCAGAGAGCCCTCAGACACGGTCTTATCCCACCGGCCTATACGGGAGAAGAACCTAGAGATTTTCTCGAAAGTTATATCCAGCTATATCTGCAAGAGGAGATCTTTCAAGAAGGCCTGATACGAAATATCGGTCCCTTCAGTCGCTTTCTGGAAACCGCAAGTTTTTCCCAGGGCTCGATACTCAATGTTTCCACAGTGGCGCGGGATTGTGCTGTGCCTCGCAAAACAGTTGAGGGCTACTTTGACATCCTGCTCGACCTCCAGATCGCATACAGGATCCCACTGTTCCAAAAGAAGTCCAAAAGAAAAACACAAGCACATCCAAAATTCTATTTTTTTGATGCGGGCCTCTTTATGGCCTTGAAACCGGTTGGACCCCTGGATGCCGAACAGGATGTTGTCGGTCCTGCCCTGGAGACGCTGGTTCTCCAGGAGTTGAAGGCTTTAGTCTCCTACTTGCGAAAGCGCTATCAGATCTACTACTGGAGGTCCGCCGGAAACATGGAAGTGGATTTCGTGCTCTATGGCGAGAAGGCCTTTTTCGCTATAGAAGTCACCAAGTCCGGCCGTGTAAGAGAAGCCGACGTGGGTGGACTCAGGGCCTTTCTAAAGGAATATCCAAACGCCATCGCCTTTCTCCTCCATGGCGGCGTAGATCGTTATTATGAAGATGCGATACATTACATCCCGGTCACTGAGTTTTTCAAAGATGCCATTCATCTGATCTTTCCGGAATCATGACCTCAGTCGTCTTCTTTCGTCGCTCACGGAACATTCCCCTCCCTTGGTGCCTGTCCTCCCCAGCAGGTCTACTGCGGAGGGTAAAGGTGGAGTTAGGGGAAGGGGAGCGTTCCAGGAGAGGCGATTGAAAAGGCGGTAGAAGGCAGTGCAAAAAACTGGTATACACTCCAGGCTGTATTATATATGTTTTTCTAATCTGAACACTCCAGTGCAAAACTAATTTTGCTCGTGGTTTGAGGAGCTTCTGGATTTTTCGCAGTATTTCAAGGTAATAGCGTTTCAATAATTGACCGAGCTGCAGGGCGTGGCGTTAAGGTCGTCAAGGGTAATGCTGATCGCGACTCTGGTGTTCTCGCCGTAAGTCGATCCGACCCCGCATCTGCCATTCCTTTCTTAATCCATTCAAATAAAAGGGAGATCATTATGAGACTTGGTATATTTCTGCGCTTGGTTCTGGTTTCGGCCCTCTTTTTCCTGTTTCTTTTTTCGCCTGCTGAAAGTTCCGAAAATGTGGAGGAAGCTTCTCAAAGTGAGAACCGTGTTGCAGGGGAGAAAACCATTGACGCCGGCGGCCTGGGCGGCCGGCTGCTTGTGCTAGCGTCCGAACGCATGCAAAGGGCTACGGAACTGCTCTCCGAGGCCGGGCAGGGGCTTCTTGCAGTCCCGGCACTCTTCCGAGAACTGCTCCTCGAGGCACAAGATCCCCGGACTCTGGCTCGTTGGGGCGAAAGGGCGGGCAAGATCTTGCTGGTACTGCTTGCGGCGCTCCTGGCCGAGTGGCTGGTTCGCCGCCTCCTGGGTCGTTTGCGCCGCTCCATTGAGGATCAAGAGACCGACAGCTTCCCGTTCAAGGCATTGCTGCTCCTGGCGCACACTGTCCTTGATATCTTCCCCATTGCCGTCTTCGGACTCGCCGCTTACGGGATCTTGCCGTTTACGGACCCGGCCTACGAGACCCGGCTGATTACGCTGACCCTGGTGAACACCGCCGTGCTTGCACGGGTCCTTCTTGCCCTTTCCCGCATGGTCCTCGCCCTAAGGTTGCCGGCCCTTCGGCTATTTTCGTTGGGCGAGGAAACCACCCATTACCTGTATATATGGATACGGCGCATCGTCGGTCTGGGCGTATACGGCTACTTCATCCTGGAAGCCGGACTGCTTCTGGCAATGCCCGGTGGCCTTTACGTTTTTCTCATGAAGTCTCTGGGCCTGAGCATTACCGCGATGCTGGTGATCCTGGTAAGGCAGAACAAGAACGAAGTTGCCGAGTGGCTGCGGGAGGATCGGATCACGGCGAGCGAAAAGCAGGAGAAGGGCGACGAGCTTCTCGGTGCTGCAAGACAGGTCCGGCGAATCAGATTCCAGGCACTCGGCGCCCTCAGACGGCGATTAGCGGATTTCTGGCACGTTGTGGCGATCGCCATCATTGTCGGGTCTTTTTTGGCGTGGGCGCTCGAGATCGAGGGCGGACTGGCGTTTCTCCTCTCGGGGCTTGTCATGACGGCGGTGGTGATCGCTTTGGCCCATTTGCTCCTGCGCCTGGTTCATCACGGAGTGGATCGGTTGTTCAAGGTGAGTGAAGAACTGAAAGCCGCCTACCCTGGCCTGGAAGCCAGGGCGAACCGCTACAAGCCCTTTCTGCGCAACACCCTTAAGGCTGTCGTTTATATCATCGCCTCTTTCTCGATCCTCGAGGTATGGGGGCTGAACACTCTCAGATGGCTCTTCTCGCCCATGGGCGGGGTGGTCGTCGCAGAGCTGGTTGCGCTGGGGCTCATCATTGCAGGCGCCTTCCTGCTCTGGGAAATTGTCAGCGTCATCATCGAGCGTTCCCTCACCCGGGAGGCGGGAAAGGGAAAGGGCAGCATGCGCAAGTTGACCCTTCTTCCCCTGCTGCGAAACGTGATTCGAATCACCCTGGTGGTCATGGCCTCGATGCTGGTACTTTCTCGGTTGGGCATCAATATCGGCCCCCTCCTTGCCGGCGCCGGGATTATCGGCCTGGCGGTTGGTTTTGGGGCTCAAACCCTGGTGCGCGACGTGATCACGGGTGCCTTCATCCTGGTGGAAGACGCCATTTCCGTGGGTGACTGGGTGGAGGCCGGGGGTCACACCGGAACCGTGGAGCGCCTCACGGTGCGCACGGTGACGCTGCGGGATCTGGCAGGGACCGTGCACATCGTGCCCTTCGGTGAGGTGACCACAGTGACGAATTACAACCGCGAATACGGCTATGCCTTGGTCGATGCAGGGGTAGCCTACCGGGAAAAGTATGATGATGTGGTGCAGGCCCTGCAGGATGTCGCCGCCGAACTGAGACAGGACGAGACCTGGGGCCCCAGTATCATAGGGGACCTGGAAGTGTTCGGGCTAAACAATCTCGCGGATTCGGCGGTGGAAGTCCGGGTGAGACTCAAAACCCTGCCCTTGCGCCAGTTCGGGGTGCGCCGTGCCTTTCTGGAGAAGATGAAACGGGTTTTCGATGAACGCGGTATCGAAATTCCTTTTCCCCATCGCACGATCTGGTTCGGCACGGACAAGGACGGCACGGCGCCTCCTTTGTATCATGCAAAAGAGGATCGGAAGGCCCTTGAATCACCGGGCTGGAAGCCAGATGCAGAACCGGGGGGGAAGACTGCTCCCGAGTCAGGGGCATCTCAAGACCTCAGGTGATCCCTGACGACATCTTGAGCCCCGAACTTCAACCGGGCCTTCGAGATCGCAGAAGGTCCAGCAAGGACAGCCCTTGCTTCTGGGAAGGGAATGTGATTCCAGGGTGAGAGGTATGTGAGCCAGAGGGCCTGGAGGAGGATGCAGGGAGGATTATTGGGGGAAATGCAAAGCGTCCGATTGCTGCACTGATCGATAGGACTCGGCACGCGCTGAGATTCTCCAGGTTGCGGATCTCATGCGGATCCGCATAATCCTTGTTAGCCCGCTCACCTTTCACAGCACTGCTCACGGGAGAATGAATGGATATCGCTTTTTTGTTTAGAGGGCTCGCCATCGGTTTTTCAATTGCTGCGCCTGTTGGCCCAATCGGCGTGTTATGCATACGCCGCACACTGGCTGAAGGGCGCGCCTCTGGCCTCGTGTCTGGATTGGGTGCTGCCTCTGCTGACGGGATCTATGGATGCATTGCTGGATTCGGTCTGACTTTCATTTCGAACTTCTTGGTCAGTCAGCAAGTATGGCTACGCCTTATCGGTGGCGTGTTTCTTTGTTATCTGGGTCTCAAGACCCTGATGGCAAAACCCGCAGAACAAGCAGCCTTAGCCAAAGGAAAGGGTCTCGTTGGTGCCTATGCTTCAACGTTTTTTCTGACGCTCACAAATCCGATGACAATCATTTCCTTTGCGGCGATATTTGCCGGCTTGGGTTTGGCAAGCACCAGTGGGAACTACGTGTCGGCGGGGGTTTTGGTCTTTGGCGTTTTCATTGGCTCAGCCCTGTGGTGGCTCATTTTAAGCGGTGGTGTTGGCGTATTTCGGGAAAAGTTCAACCCTCATGGGTTGAAGTGGATCAACAGAATTTCAGGCGCGATCATTACAGGGTTTGGTTTGTTTGCTCTTCTGAGTGCGCTATGATGGAAACCCGATACTCAGGGCAAAGGGCGCCGGCTGGCAACGGATTGCAGCCGACCGTTACGACTTGAGCTGGTAAGCACGCCCCCCAAAAGGGCTGCCTTTCAGTCTCACTTACGATAGTCAATTCCCAGCTTCTTAGGCTCCCTGCCTGCCTTGACAACGCTCGCCGATCTGGACCTTGCAAAGCTCCCGCGTTCTTGGCGGTCTCCCTGTCGCGCCGCAGCCCTCGGCGAAGGCGGAGGCGGTGAGAAAGATTCACCCCGTCGCCGTCCTTGCCAGAACAAGGCAATAGACCTCTTTAACCCACGCCTTCTTGAGCGCCCTGGCGCATTCGTTCAAGGTGCTTCCTGTGGTGGCCACGTCGTCGATCAGGAGAACCGATCTTCCTTTCAGGCTTGCATTCCCAACGATCCCGAAGGCCCTGCGGACGTTCTTTCTTCTTTCGTCGCTCGTGAGCTGCGTCTGCGGCCGGGTGAACCGGGTCCTCCGCAAGGAGAGGTAGTCGAGGTCCGCCCCGATCCTCGATGCCACGTGACGGGCCAGGAGCAGGCTCTGGTTGAACCCTCTTTCCCGCAACCTTTGAGGATGAAGGGGCACGGGCATCACGAGCAGCCCCTCCGAGGGTCCGAGCCAGTTTTCGGCGTAGGAGGCGAGTAGTGGTCCCAGGGATCCTGCAAGATGGCTCTTCTTTCCATACTTGAGGTCGTGGATGGCGGTCATCAAGGGACCCTCAAAGAGGTAAGGCGCACGGCCGATGTCATAATAGGGCCGTTTCTTCAGACAATGTTCGCACGTGTGATCCTCGCCGCCTCCTGAAGCAAAGGGCCTGCCGCAGAAGGGACAGAGGGGAGAGGGCACCTTCTGGAAAGCGTTGTAGCAATCCCGGCAAAAGCCGATCTCGAGACCTTCATGGGTTGCCCTTTTTTCCCAGAGAAAGGCCTGGCACACGCCGCACCGGGGCGGGTAGATGAGATCGATCAGTTGCGATAAGATTCTCGTTTTCACGTGAATCACAAAAATCCTGGATTCCCCGGTCAAGCCGGGGAATGACGAAGTGGGGGGGCCATTATTCCTTTCTTATGCTCTTCTCCCCCTGCCTCACGAATTCCTCGAAGGGACAGTCCGGGTTAATGCCGCGGCAGGCGTCCTTGGCCGCCTCCCACGCGTCCCTGTCTCTCAGAAGGGCGGGGTAAAAGGGCCAGAGCCGGCATGGGCCCGGCTTCACGGGGTGGATGAGGCAGAGTCTTGATTGGTTGAAGAAGATGCAGTAGCCGTCTTTTCGGCTTCTGACATAGGTCTTGCCGTTTCGTGTTTCGCAGTACCATTTCGAGAAGAAATCGGGCGTGGTGCCGAGGAATGCCGCGATGTGCTCGATGTCGCTTTTCTCAACGAGGATGCCGCCCTTTCCGTAGCAGCAGTCTCCACACTGTTTGCATTCAAAAGCCTTCATAAAATCTTTCTCACTCCGTTCGAAAGATTTTATACAACGCCGCTTCACGGCTCTTCCAAGCCCCGCCGTGGGCGGGGCGTTTTATAAAATCGCGCAGCGATTTTATTTCAGCAGGTTCTCCAGGTTCCAGTCCACCCTGAGCATGACCCTCCGGTCATCCTGCTTGGTCCTGTAGATCAGGTGCCCCTTGTCCAGACCGTACTGGAAAAGATCCCGGGTGAGCTCCACGTCCATGCGGCAGTAATCGATCAGCTTGTCCATCTCTCCCTGCTTGAACCACTCAAGGGCCTGGAGACCGTTTCCCGACTTGCGGCGGTTCAAGGTCTCGGCCCCGAGGTGGTCCAGGCTGAGGCGAAAACCGACGCGGCGGTGGACGTCTTCCAGGATGTCGAAGGTGGCGAGGGAAAGCAGTTTCTTGGCCGTGTAGGCGGCCAGGACGGCGTAGTCGAATCGCTTGATGTTGAAGCCCACCACGAGGTCCGCCTTTTCGAGATGGGACACGAGCGCACCGATCTCGTCCTCCCTGAAACAAAGGAACTTCTTTTCCAGGGTGTCGTAGAGGACGGCCACGGAAATTCTCATGAGGTGCGTGTTCCCCCACCCTCCCACCTCCTGGGCGGATTTCTGGGTTTCCAGATCGAGAAACACGATCCTGGGTTCCTGAGCCTTGGCCGGCACTTCCTCGTCTTCCTGAAGTACGAAGGGCTGCTCTTCCTCGGCCCCGGCCTCGGAAAGCCGGCTGAAAGGGATGTGACCGAGAAGAACCTCCAGGATGATCATCGCCGCCTTCTTGTCCAGGGGTTTGTTGCCGGAGCCGCATTTCGGTGAGTGGATGCAGGAGGGGCATCCCTCTTCGCACTCGCAGGTCTTGAGGTGGAGCAGGGTCTGTTCGAAGAGCTCCTGCACCACTTCGAACCCGTGCTGGGCAAGCCCCACGCCGCCCGGGTAACCGTCGTAGATGAATATGGCGCTCTTTCCGATCTGGGGATGGTGGGTGTAGCAGATCCCGCCGATGTCGTTCCGGTCGCACAGGGCGAAGAGGGGGAAAATGCCGATGGCTGCATGCTCGATGGCATGGATGCCGCCCATGAAATGAAGCCCCTGCCGTTCCACGAAGCGGCAGACGGGGTTCTCGATTTCCACCCAGAATCCCAGCGACTCGAAGGTCTGGGGAGGCAGTTCCAGGGAATGCACACCCAGCAGCTCCTGGCCCGGCAACGCCCTCTTCTCGTAGCCTGTAACCCGCTCCGTGACCTTGACCCGTCCTTCTCGAACAATGAACTGGGCTGCAGGCTTGCTGCGAAGCACTTCCAAGATCTCGGTCTCTTTTTCAGACAGAGCCCGGGTGAAGTAGCGGAGCTCGGTGGGCCGGGCGATGATGTCGCGCTTTTCAATGTCAAGGTGCTGGACGAGGTGCTGCCTTGCCCGGTGGAGATAGACCGCGCCGGGGTGGCATTCCTTGAAAGCCCTGAATCCATCCACGGTCCCGACGGCCTGGCCGGTCTCTTCCTCGAAGATGGTGAAGCTCTCACCCACGCTGCGGATGTTGACCCCCTGGTGGGGGTTTTTCCGCACGGGATACCAAGCGGGTTCCCCGTCCACGGTCCTGGTCACCAGCCCCTGCACTTCCAGGTTCTCCAGGTGCCCGGAAAGGTTCTCGGGCCACCATCGCGAATCCTGAAGGGTCAGAGGTTTCTCGGCCGCGGCGCAGGGGAGGTGCGCTTCTACGACGTAGGGGTTGTGGGGATCGAGGAGGGCCGACTCAAAGGGCCTCTCGAAAAAATGGTCCGGGTGCTTGATGAAGTACTGGTCGAGTGCGTCCGGTTTGGCCACCAGAATGATCATGGATTCCCTGCCGGAACGGCCCACCCGTCCCCCTCTCTGCCAGGTGTTGATCATGGTCCCCGGGTAGCCGACGAGAAGGCAGATGTCGAGATAACCGATGTCGATGCCCAGTTCCAGGGCGCTGGTGGACACCACGCCGAGAAGCTCACCGGTAGAAAGCTTGTGCTCGATCTCACGCCGCTCCTCAGGCATGAAGCCTGCACGGTATGAGCTGATCTTGCTTCGCAGGCGAGGGGACAACCGGGAAACCCAGACATGGATCAGTTCCGTGATTTTTCTGGACTGGGTAAAGGCGATGGTCCTGAAACCCTGCTGGACGCAGTGGGTGAAGAGTCTGGCCGCAGAAAAATTCGGGCTCGACACGGGATTCATGAAGAGAAAATGCTGCCCCGATTTGGGCGATCCGCTGGTGTTCACCACGTCGACCGGTTCTTCGAGGAGGCTCTCGCCGAAGGTCTTGGGGTTGTTCACGGTTGCGGAAAGGAGGATGAATTGCGGCTTCGAGCCGTATTGGGTGCAAAGCCTCTTCAGCCTCCGGATGACCTGGTTCATGTGGGAACCGAAAATACCCCGGTACGTGTGAACTTCGTCGAGCACAACGAAGGCCAGGTTTTCGAAAAGCTTTTCCCAGCCCTGGTGATAGGCAAGGATGCCCGTGTGGAGCATATCCGGGTTGGTGACCAGGATTTCAGGGATCCTGGCCCTGATTTGTTTTCTGCGAAACGGGGAGGTGTCGCCGTCGTAGATTCCGGCCGAGAACTTCTTTGTCCCGAAGGTTTTCAAAAGCAGGGAAAGGGCCTTGAGCTGATCCTGCTCAAGGGCTTTGAGAGGGAAAAGATAGAGCGCCTTGGAACCGGGGTTTTTCAAGAGGGCTTCGAGCACCGACAGATTGTAGATCAGGCTTTTTCCGCTCGCCGTGGGTGTGGCGACGAGAACGTTGGCTCCCTGCCTGATCTTTTTCAAGGCTTCCACCTGATGCTTGAACAGTCGCTCCACCCCCAGAAGAGGGAGAAGAGCCTTGATTTCAGGGGGGAGAAGAGGGTCTTCGCCGTACTCGGCTTCCTGGGGCGGCACGTAGCGCCGGTGGACCACAGCGGGTCCGAAATCCCGGTCGTCTTCGAGGATATGGGCATAGTCCGTCAGGTTCACGACTTCCCGAATTTCTTCTTTATGGCTTCGGCCAGCTCATCCTGGGTGGGCCTGGGACTCTCCTTGGCCCTTCGGTTCGCCTCAGCCTGTGCAGGAGGAATGATGTTCCTTTGAAAGGAAACCATCTCGCTGCTCCAGGAACTCCAGCCGTCCACATCGATGTATTCAGGGTAAGAGGTCATGTAGTCCGGGTCGTAGAGGCGCACGCCCATGTGTTCATCGTACTCGTAGGACACGTTCTTTCCGTCAACGAGCTTGAAATCCTCTTCCGTCAGTCCCATGTCCCGCAGAAGCTTTTTGTGTTCGTCCTTGATTTCCATGAAGCTCCCAAAATTAATGCCCCTTCGACCCTTCGATAAGCTCAGGACTCAGGGACTTCGTCTAAAGTGTGCCCTTCGACAGGCTCAGGGACTTCGTCTAAAGTGCCTAAAGTGCCTAAAATGCCTGAAAACACTTGGCGACAGGTCGATGGGTTTCGTAAACTCAACCCATCCTACCGGACTGAAAACATAAGGCGCCAGGGCGATGGGTTTCGTAAAGTCAACCCATCCTGCCGGCCGAAGTGCCTGCAAACATCTGAAAATCCCCCCAACCCCCCTTTTGCTAAAGGGGGGTTGGGGAGGGATCGGGAGCGGAGCTCCCTCCTACACTGATCACCCTTCGACTTCGCTCCCTTCGAGAGCCTCAGGGCAGGCAGGGCCTTCGGCTGATCACCCTTCGACTTCGCTCAGGGCCTTCGGCTGATTACTGATTACTGGTCACTGCCGGCTTCAAGGTCCTTTCTGGCTGCTTCCAATTCCTCCTGCTTATATTCCCATCTCGCCATCAAACCTTCCAGCGTTTTTCTCACCTCGCCGTATTCATTCAGGAGAGGAACGCCTTTGTTCTTGTCCTTGAAAATCTCCGGGTCGGCCAGAATATTTTCAATCTCGGCCTTTCTTTTTTCCAGACGGTCGATCCTCTCCTCCAGCTCGCGAAGATTATCCTGGATGGGTTTGAGGGCTGCGGCGGCGAGGTGTCGTTTTTCGGCCTTTTCTTTTCTTATCATCTTCCGTGTGGCAGCGCCAGTCTGGACATCCCCTTGCCCGGGCAAGGCCTGCAAAGTTTTCCGTTCGCGTTCCGCGGAGGACCTGCCCTCCGCTTCTTCCAGGTGCCGGAAGTACTCCGTGAGCGTACCCGGATACTCGATGATGCTCCGGTCCTTGATATCCCATATCTTGGTCGCGAGCCGGTTCACGAAAGACTGGTTGTGTGAAACGAAGAGCAGGGTGCCCTCGTATTCGGTCAGGGCGTCGATGAGGATCTCGGAGGAGATGATGTCCAGGTGATTGGTGGGCTCGTCCATGGCGATGAAGTTGCCAGGTTTTACAAGAATCTTGGCCAGGCAGACCCTCGCCCTTTCCCCTCCTGAAAGAACGGCCACCGGCTTTTCCACGTCGGCACCTGAAAAAAGAAAGGCCCCGCAGACCCCCCGCACATAGGTCAGGCTCTGGTGGGGGACCACCTGGTAGACCTCTTCAAGGATCGTCTTGTGCGGGTCCAGCATCTCGGAGAGGTGCTGGGCATAATAACTCATAATCACTCCATGACCCAGGCTGAATTTCCCCTGATCCGGGGAGAGTTCCCCTGCCACCATCCTGAGCAGGGTCGTCTTGCCCGCTCCGTTCAGCCCGATAATGGCCACCCGTTCCCCCCGGGTCACCCGCAGGTTCACGTCCCGGTAAAGCGTCTTGCCGCCGAAGCCCTTGGAGAGATCCTGGAGGGAGAGAACTTCCCTGCCGCTCCTGGTCACGTCTGGAAAGGAAAAGCGGATGGTTTTCTGTGTCTTGTGTGTTTCGACCATTTCGATTTTTTTCAGGAGCTTTATTTTGCTCTGGGCCTGCCGCGCCTTGGAACTCTTGGCCCGGAAACGTTCGATGAACTTCGCGGCCTCCTTCACTTTCTGTTCCTGGTTCCTGGCCCTCGCCTCGATCGTTTTCTTCTCTTCTTCCCTGGCCTTGAGATAATGGTCGTAGTTGCCGTTGTAGAATCTCATGCCCTCGGGTTCAAAGCTGAAGGTGCGCTCCGTCTGCCTGTTGAGGAACTCCCTGTCGTGGCAGATGAGGACCATGGCACCCTTGAAGGTCCTGAGGAATCCTTCAAGCCAGTGCACGGAGAGGACGTCAAGATGATTGGTGGGCTCGTCGAAGAGGAGGAGATCGGGTTTTTGATAAAGAATCCCGGCCAGGGCGGCCCGCATTTTCCACCCGCCGCTCAGGGATGACACGGGCCTCTGGAAATCCTCGGTGGTGAACCCCAGCCCGAGGAGGATCTTCTCCGCTTCGTGGGCGGGGTGCTGGGTCTCGAGGTCGATCATCTCGTGGTGGACTTCCGCGAGCCTTGCAGCAAGCCTGGCCTGTGCGGTCGTGTCGGAATCGCCCCTGATTTCTTTTTCAAGGTCGGCCACCTCCTGGCGGAGGCGGGCCCGGGAGGGGATGGAGTCGATGAGAAAGGGCAGGAGATTGCCGGACAGGGTCTCATAGATATCCTGCGGCAGGTAGCCCACGCGGGTACCCTTGGCAACCCTTATTTCCCCTGAATCCGGCTCCATTTCGCCGACCAGGAGCCTCAGGAGCGTCGTCTTGCCTGACCCGTTCGGGCCCACGAGCCCGATTTTTTGGCCGGGCTCTATGGAAAAACTGACATTCTCAAAAAGCTCCCGGCCTACGAATACCACCGAGAGATTCAAAACCCCAACAAGACTCATATCGTTTCACTTCTGACTTTTTAGAAGACCATCAATCGTTGATTTCCATATTTTATAGCACGGCGCAGGCCGAAGGAGAAGGAGTAAAAAGAGCTGCTGTAGTGCCCGCGGATGCGACCTGCGTGCCCCCTATTGCCTTATGAGGCGGTTTGTCATAATATGGAAAAGCCCGGGAGGTTTTCCACCCTAGGGGAGATTGAGACAGGTCTGGTCACCTATTATCGAAAAGGAGAGCTCGGCTATGGAGATCATACGGAAAACCATCGGTCAGATGCTCAATGAAACGGCTGAAAAGTATCCCAACCGGGAGGCCCTGGTTCACACGGATGTGGGCATCTGCTACAACTACTCGCTCCTTTTGTGGGAGGTGGACAGGGCGGCCATGGGCCTGCTGAACGCCGGTATCGGCAAAGGAGACGCTGTGGCCCTCTGGGCGCCCAACATCCCGGAGTGGATCGTGGCCATGCTCGCCCTCTGCAAGATCGGAGCCCCTTTTGTTCCCCTGGACCCCGGGGCGGGGCAGGACGATCTCAGGTACGTCCTGGAGCAGTCGGAGGCCAAGGCCGTCATCCTGGCCCGGGGACTGGAAGACGAAGAGTACATCGACATGTTCTTTGCCATCCGGGACGGTCTTCCGTCTCTGGAACACACCTTTGTCATCGCCACCCAATCCTACCCTGAGACCGTTCCCTGGACCGAACTGACCGCATCGGGTGAAGACGTGGATCATGAAATCCTGAGGAACAGAGAAAATGAAATCCTGCCGGGCGATGCCGTGGCGGTCATGTACACGTCGGGGACCACGGGGGTACCCAAGGGCGTGGTTCTCGACCACCTCGGATTGATCAACAAGTCGATCGCATCGACCAGGCGCCAGGGTCTCAGCCACGAAGACAGCCTGTGCCTCTTTTTCCCTCTCTTTCACATGTTCGGAAACACCTGCATCGCTCTGTCCGGGCTTCTGATCGGGGCCAAGCTCGTGATGCCCTGCCTCACCTTTGACCCGTCCAAGGTGCTCGATGCGATCTACAGGCAGAAATGCACGGCTATTTATGGATCACCGAGCATGATCATCGGGCTTCTCGATCATCCGGAGTTCAAGAAGAAGCGTTTTTCCACCGTGAACAAGGGAATCCTGGGAGGAGCCCCCTGCCCCATGGAACTGATGAAGAAGATCGTCCAGGAGGTGGGAGTTTCCCACATCACCGTCGCCTATGGGATCACCGAGGCTTCATCGTGGATCACCATGACCCGACCCGAAGATGACCTGGAGCGGAGGGTCTCCACCATCGGGATGCCCCTTGAGTGCAACGACGTGAAGATCGTCCATCCAAACAGCGGCGGAGATCTGCCCGCCGGGACGCAAGGCGAGTTGTGTGTCAGGGGCCTCCTCATGAAAGAGTATTACAGGATGCCGGGCGCAACGTCCTCGGCCGTTGACAGGGAAGGATGGTTTCATACCGGAGACCTGGGTGAGATGGATGAGAAAGGGTATGTGAAGATCACGGGACGCATCAAGGACGTCATTGTGAGGGACCGGGTTGAGATCTACCCCAGAGAGCTGGAAGAAATCCTGTATTTGCTGCCGGAAGTTTCAGAAGTCCAGGTCTTCGGGTTCCCCCATCCGAAGAAAGGGCAGGAAGTGGCGGCATGGATCAAGCCGAGGGCCGGTGCAAAGCTGGCCCTTGATGATGTGGTGAGATTTGCCAAGCGAAAAATCGAAAAAAGCAAGATTCCCCAGCATTTCAAAATCGTGAAAACCTTCCCCATGACCCGTTCAGGGAAGGTTCAGAAGTTCAAGCTCGCTGAAATGGCGGAAAAGGAATACCTGAAAGAAGAGAATAAGCCTGCCACGCGACGGACGGTGAAAGCCCCTAAAAGCAAGAGATAGGGCCGGCAGACGGGGTCGTGCGCTCCCAAGAAACTCGCCGTTCCATCCATCGAAAATCCCCTCTGTCTCCCCTTTACAAAGGGGAGGACGTCCAGCGGCTGTCCCCCTTTGGAAAAGGGGGAGTGAGGGGGATTTGCCAAAGCGCCGGGGTACGAATACTGATTACGCTCTACTGTTTACTGATCACTGATTACTGATCACTGCTTACTGATTTTACTTCGGGTTCTGGGCCAGGAGTTCCTGCACGAATCGCCCCAAGGCGTCCTTGGCCACGCCCCTGACAAAAGGAAAATCCCGGGCCACCCCGAAATCGGTGCTTTCCCACGAGGAAGCCAGGAACCGGACGACCGGTCTTCGTGCCAGAAAAACAGCCTGCCTGACTTTGAGGAACAGAATGTACGTGTTGAGCTCCGTGTCCGGGATCTTGGACATCCTCACTTCCACGTCCATCAGGGCGATCGGAAAGCTTCTCGAAGCCACGAGCCGCTCGAATTCGGCTGTGTCCACGAGTTTGATGCCTGCGCCGGTCAACAGACTCTCCAAGTCCGATTGAATCTGGGCCCTGGACTGCCCCGTCTCCTTGAGCACCCCGTCCTCATAGTATTGTATGCGAGGGTGAATGGTCGTCAGCCCGATCAGAGCGTCTTCAGCGCCGCTGATCCTCTGGATTTCGGCAAAGACAAGGGTAGCGGAACCGCCCATGCAGAAGAATATGATCAAGGTGAGAATGAATAACTTTTTCCTTTTCATTGAGCGTCTCCTTTTTCATTCAAAAAATCCTTCACCTTATCCACCTTCTTTTTCATGTCCATGGCTTGCTTGACCCCCGGCACCTGATCGAGCACCTTGTCCTTGACCTGGTCTTCGAGGGGAAGAGACGGTTTCTGATTTTTGTCCTCATCGTGGGACAGGTCTTTCTTGACCTGTTTGAATTCCCGGATAGCGCCTCCAAGACCCTTTCCGATGTCGGGCAGCCTCTTGGCGCCGAATATAAGAAAAATGATTACCCCGATGACGATCAGTTCCGGGGTTCCGAGACCGAACATCTCTGCCTCCTTCAGGAAATCCGCTTAACCGGATTTCCTATGAACTGGACGGGCTCCTCCTCGTCTTTCCTGTGAGCCACTTGACCGATAGGGTAGGCCGTTTCCCCCATGGCTCGCAATCTTGAAAGCACGCCGTCCGTGTCGTCGCCGTTGACAATGATAATCATTCCAAGGCCGCAGTTGAACGTGCGCATCATGTCCCTGAAGGACAACTTGCCCGCTTCCCGCAGGAACTGAAAGATAGGCGGAATGGTCCAGGCCGACGTGTTCACGATCACCTTGCACGGTGTTGGAAGAATTCGGGGGATATTGTCAATCAGTCCTCCGCCCGTGATGTGGGCGATGCCGGATATCCTGAAGTCTCGTCTCACGTTCTTGATGGTTTTTGCGTAAATGCGGGTCGGTTCGAGGAGTTCTTCGCCCAGGGTGCGGCCGAATTCCTCCACGAAATCATGGACGGACATCTTCAACCGGTCGAAAAAGATCTTTCGTGCCAGGGAATACCCGTTGCTGTGAAGACCGCTGGAGGCGATCCCGATGAGCTGATGCCCAACAGCGATCTCCGAGCCGTCGAGGATCTGATCATTGTCCGCCAGGCCTACCACGAAACCGGCCAGATCGTACTCCCCTGGACTGTAAAAATCAGGCATCTCCGCAGTCTCGCCTCCGATGAGAGAGCACTCGGCCTCTTCGCACCCTGCCACAATGCCCTTGACGATGTCCACGGCCCTGTCCACGTCAAGCTTGCCGGTCGCAATGTAATCGAGGAGGAAAAGAGGATTGGCGCCCTGGACCACGATATCATTGACGCACATGGCTACGAGGTCTATTCCGACCGTGTCATGCTTGTCCATCAGAAAAGCGATTTTGAGCTTTGTGCCCACCCCGTCGGTCGACGCAACCAGGACAGGACTCTTGACGTTCTGGAGGTTCAGGGAAAAGAGTCCGGCAAACCCGCCGATGTTGGTGATCACCCCCGGTCTGAAGGACTTGCTCACAATCGGCTGAATCCGCTTGACGAAAAGGTTTCCTGCCTCAATGTCGACCCCGGCCTGGGCGTAGCTGTCTTTCTTCTTGGTGGTCATGGTCCGCACCCCTTCTGTTCCCATATAGCTTTGTTGTCCTCATGGTGTCAACGCATTTCTCCGAAAGAAAACGCCTGCTTGGGGGGGGGAAAGCCAGCGGAAACAAGTCCTTTGCTGTAGGAGGGACCTCCCGGTCCCGAAAACCCGGAGCCTTCGCAGCCCGGAGGCTGCTCCTACCCCCACCCCTGGTTGGGGGTCGCAACCAGGCTCGCCGGGGGAGGGTAAAAGGTTGATCCTAAAGGGGCACGGTCAAACCGTCATAGGCAACCTTAATCTTGAAGGGAATGCGGAAGTCGGCTGTCACAAGATCGACCACCCTCTGCCATTCACCCTGATTCCGGGGGACAGGATAGGCCTGGATGCCCTGGGGAGGCCTGAGAGGATTCAGGGGTTCTCTTTTCTTGGCCATGGCATTGGCGGGGTCTCCCTCCACCCGGTCTCCGTCCCCGAGGTGGACAAGGAAGGTTTGTTCTCGAGGTCGTATCTGCCTGATGAACTCCACGGCCTTCTGGAAACTCATGTGATGGGGCGTGTTCTTGGCCGGCTCGTTCAACCAGAAGGACTGGATGATCAAGTACTCCGGATCAAAGAGGGCTCGAGGCGGATCGGAGAGGTCCACGAAATCGGAGGTGTAAACCACGCGAATGTGTTTGCCTGATCTGCCTTGGACCGTCAAAATATATCCTACGGATCCTGACGCGAAAGGACCATGAAAGGTTTTAAAAGGAACGACGTCGAATTCATTCACCCCGTATGAACGACCCGGCTCCACGATATGGACCTCGATGACTCCCATCGCCTCAAGATAGCCGAAGCGAGCCCCGATGACCTCCCAGCTCTTTGCGGTGACATAAACCGGGATAGGTTTGAAACGCCCCTCAGGAGAGGAGCGTTTGTAGGAAACGAGTTCATCGAGCCCCAAATAGTGGTCGCCGTGTTCATGGGTAAGCAGGAGGGCGTCGATGCGAGGGACCCTCTGGTCCGAAAGCTGGGACGCAATGTCCGGCCCGCAGTCGATGAGAAGGTTGGACGGGCCGGAAAAAAGAAGGGCCGTGCGGCGCCTCCTTTCGCCCCTTTGCCGCATGTTGCGACAGATGGCGCAGTCGCAGTTCAGTTCCGGGACACCCCAGGCGCCTCCGGTTCCAAGAAAAGCAAGGATCATATCCATCGTCTCCTGGCTATCGAAAGGAGGATCGTGCATGGAGCAGCCCGGACGATCATCGGGAGCCCAGTTGCTTTGCGTAATCTTCCAGATTGCCGAGCAGGTACAGCATGAGATCCGGATGATTCTTGCTTTCTTCCGCCTCCAGCACCGCCTTCATCATCTGCTCCAGCATGAATCCCACCCGGGTTTTCCCTGCCGCCTTCCTGATGCGAAGGAGCATGAGATAGATGAACTTGTTGAAAGCGGTCAAGAGAACCAGCCTTCGGTTGGTAAGACTCCCCAGGGTGTTGAAACGTTGCAGAACCTCCTGCACCAAGGCCTCCCTGTTGTCTGAAACCAAAACGACGTCGTGGAAAAGTGTTTTCACAGGGCCTTTTGTATCGGCAAGGGCTTTGCGGGCTATCTCACTGAAATCTATGTCCCGCAACCCGTTCTTCATGGTTCGAATGAGACGCAGGTAAAGGAGAATCACGTCCCGGTATTCGGCCTTCTCCTCGCTGGCCCCGCCTGCTGAAGGGGCCTGTTCAACGAGACCGAGGGAAAAGAGCACGTAGAGATCCCGGGTCAACTCCTCGGGGGTCGTGCCCGTCTCTTCGATCAGCGTTTGCCAGCCTTTCTGGCTGTCGAGCATGGACAGAAGCCGGGCTTCGGAAGCGGTCAAGGGGGGTGCGCCGTTCAAAGGCGCGCAATCGGCCTGGGGGCAGAAGCGAAGTTCTTGATGCGACAGGTATTCCTGGATTCCCTTAAGATTCTTAACTTTCCTGGTCTCCTGGAGGAGAAGGGAAGGCGTGGGACAATGCACGAAATTCACAGGAAGAATGCCCAGTTCGGACTGGTTGAACAGGATTTCCGGGTCTTCCATATCGAGGGCGGATGCAACCACGGCCCTCACCTTGTTTTCCAAAAACCTGCGCCAATCGGACTTGGAAATCAGGTTCCGCTCGATCAGGGTTTTGCCGAAATGAAGAGGTTCTTCCTCAAGCAGGCGGCGCAATTGGACCCGTTCTTCCTGGTTCAGCTTTTCCCGCGAGGCAATCCCTTTGAGCAGAGAACTTTCTTTGTCGATCCCGTCGGCGTAAACAATATCGCCGCCTTTGATGTACACCGCAAGGCGGCGCTCACCTCCTCTGAGGAGGATCACGCCGGTTGCCTCTTCCCGGTGCAGTCGCAGGAGAAGCCGACAGAAATCCGATTTCAGATTATAGCTCATGGGTTCACCACAGAGACTCCGCCTCCGCTGAAGCGATTGCAGGCAACCAAAACAAATAGTATCCGCCGATTACGCAGATTCACACAGATTTTTTCTCGGACTTTTTACGAATTCGTAAACGTTTGTAGCACAGATAAGGAGGATAGCAGAAGACGTCTGGTGGGGCAAGCATCAAGGCATCAGGGTTCAATGTGCACCTTGAGGAGAACGTCTCCCCGCCGGAGACCGGACGCCTTCCCCAGGCCCGCAAGACGAAGGGTGGTGCCTTCCTTGATCCTGGGGGGGACCACCACCCGGAAAATGCGGCTGTGGAGTCCCCACGGGATGTTGACGAGCTTCCTGGTTCCCAGGGCAGCCTCGCGCGGGGTGATGGCGAGGGTGCCGTAGAGGTGAGGATCTTCAGACGTGCCCAAGGTTCGGATAACCTGAAGGTGTGGTGTTTTGTGTTTGGATGTGGCGGCTCGAAGGCTTTGGGTCAGTCCTGTCTCAGGGACCCTGTCAAAGAGCTTTAGGAGAACCACGCCGACCACGAAACCCCCGATATGGGCCCACCACGCGATTCCTCCCAAATCCCCTCTCGATGCGGCGGCGCTCAGGAACTGAAGGAGAAACCAGATCCCCAGAAAAAAGAAGGCCGGAATCTCGATGAAGTAGGGAATGAAGAAAATGGGAATCAGTGTGAGGATTCTCGAAGAAGGATAAAGAATAAGGTAAGCGCCCATGACGCCCGCGATGGCGCCGCTCGCGCCGATGGTGGGAATGCGGGAGTCCAGGTTGAACGCGAAATGGGTGAGGCCGGAAAGCAGGCCGCACAGCAGGTAGAAAACCAGGTATCTCAGGGGCCCGAGGCGGTCTTCCACATTGTCGCCGAAGATGTAAAGAGACCACATGTTGCCGAGAAGGTGCCAGAAGCCTCCGTGGAGGAACATGAAAGAAACAAAGGCCACGGCCTGCTGAAAGGGCGTAAAGTACGAGGCCAGCTCGGGAACCGTGTAGCGGGCCGGGACCAGACCGTAGGTGAAAACGAACCGATCGATTCCCGGCCCCTGCAGGCTTTGAACGAGGAACAGGAGCACATTGATTCCGATCAGGGTGTTGTTGACCACGGGGTAGTTCCTGGACCGGTTGGTGTCGCGAATAGGGATCATGGCGCTTTTTCTTCCTTTACACCTTCTCGAGAATCTTTTGCCGGCCGGCCCAGAACTCCAGGCACAGGACCACCAGAAATCCCGTCAATGCCAGGATCAAGGCAACCGTCACCTCGGCGCTCCACTGGGACGGCAGCATGTTGAGCTGTGAAACAGGGACGGCCCGGCCGTGGCTGTCAAGGATGGTGTCTACCGTCCGTTTCCAGGGCCAGACTTTTCTCAGGGATCCGAGCATGAGGCCGGTGAGAAGGGAGATGGTCAGGTCATGATGGCGCTTGAGCAGCCAGCTCAAGAGTCGCGCAAAGGAGGTGATTCCGAAAAGCGTCCCGGCCGTAAATACGGCCAGAACCAGGATGTTCCTTTCGTTGACCGCTGCCAGGACGTAGTGGTACTTGCCGAGAAGAACGAGAATGAAGGAACCGGATATGCCCGGAAGAATCATGGCACAAATGGCGACGGCCCCGCTGAGAAAGAGAAACCAGGGCGCCTCCGGGGTACTGACGGGCACCATGCCCACGAGAAAGTAGGCCCCCAGGGTTCCCAGAGCCGTCCAGGCCAGTGCCGGCAGGTTCCAGCGCTCGAGGTTTCGGCCCACGATCAGAACCGAGGCGAGGACAAGGCCGAAGAAAAAGGACCAGATCAGGACCGGTTTGTTTTCAAGGAGCCAGGCGAGCACCCTGGCAAGAGAGAAGACGGCAATGAGAATCCCGAGGACCAGGGCCCCGAGAAACCTCCAGGATACGAGATCCATGGCCTGCTTGAACTGGAAGGCCAGGAGGGTCTTGATGAATTTGAGGTTGAAGGAGCGGATCGCCTCGATCAGCTCCTCATAGATGCCCAGGATGAACGCCATGGTTCCCCCTGAGACGCCGGGCACCACGTCCGCCGCGCCCATGCACATCCCTCTCACCGTGATGCCGAAGTAACCCAAAAGCGATCTGTGCTGTTTTTCCATCCGTGGATGCAAGGCCCTTTCCTGCCTGTTATTATTAATTGTCTCACACCAGTTGTCCATTGGATGTCATTGCGAACGCAGTGAAACAATCTTGCGGTTGAGGTCGAGAGATTACCACGCCCGATACAGCCGGGCTCGCAATGACGGCCTTTGGCAGAAGCCCTGAGAGCAATGTCGATACTATTCCAAGACAGTTCATAAAGCCCCGCAGGGGCGCCATATGAAATCTGCGAACGCAGATTTCATGGCTGGTGCTCCTTGCGGAGCAGATCCAAAAGGGTTTTTACCGGGCTGAACGTGGACAGGGGGACTTCCACGAAGATCGTGTTCCATCCTGCCATGGCCCCGTTCCACAGCCCCGGCAGCTCGAGGGCCTTCAAGTTCCTTCCTCCCATGGACTTTCTGGAAATGAACGCGGTATCGGGATCAATGAAGTTTCTCAAATCAAAAGGATTTCCCTCACGATCCCGCAAAGCGCAAACTAGGTCCACCGGGTTGAAATGGGTGGAAGACTCCCATATGTTTCGCTGCCCGGGAGAGGTCATATCGACCTGGGATGACTCGACGATCTGGCGGGAGAGGGTTCCATCTTCCTTCCTCACCCAGAACGGGCCGCCTCCGGGCTCGCCTTCATTCTTCACCATGCCGCAAACGCGCAGGGGCCGGCTGAGCCCGGAAACGAGGCCCTCGATTTTTTTCTTTCGGGGCATTTCCTCCGGAATAAGGAGGGCAAAACGCTCACGGGCAAATGCGGCGGCCCGCACCAAAGCATCGGCATCCCCGCTCAGGAGTTCTTCCAGGTGAGAAAAGACTTGATCCTGCACCCGGACGAGCAACCCGCCCAAAGCTTTCTTGAACCAATAGGTGTCCTTTTTCCGGGAGTCCGGGAGAACGTTGTCGATATTCTTGACGAAGACGATTTCCCCGTCCAGGCGATTCAGATTCTCGATGAGGGCTCCGTGCCCGCCCGGCCGGAAGACCAGCCTGCCCCGGTCGTCCCGAAAGGGCCGGTTTTCCATGTCCACGGCAATGGTGTCCGTCGAGGGGTCCTGCATGGAGAACTCCACATCGAAGCGCACGGCCGGTCCCTGGTAAAGGGGCTTCACGCTTTCCACGTGTTCACGCACGAGCGCTTCATGCTCCGGCGATATGGTGAAATGAACGCGGGCCCGGCCGCGGCGATCCCGCACGTATTCCGCGGCCTCTACCAGGTGCTCTTCAAAGGGCGTGCGCGATTGGTGATCTTCATACCGGTGAAAAGGGATCAGCCCTTTGGGGAGATCGGCGAGATTGAGCCCCCTAGATGTGAGCAGGTAATCCAGAACGTCCTTGAATTCGCCTGCCGTGATTTGCTCCTCTGCATCCAGCCCGTCCCGGGCCATGGCTTTCTTGAGATCTTCGTAAAACGCGAAGTTCTTTATTCCTTGCATAAACCGGAGGAGACTCCGGGAATCCTGGTCCCCCTGTTCGGCCAGGGCCGCCGCGTCCTTTTTCCGGATTGCTTCGCTCTTTCTGTTCAAGGCGAGGAAAAGCTTGAACATCCGGCTGGCGGCCCCGGAGGCCGGAACGAACTTCATGGCCCTTCCTGACAGGCAGGCGTTCTCGCATGCGGCCACGTTTCGTTCCATGTCCTCCCTGGAGAGAACCTCGATCCCGTCTCCCAGGGTGCATGGCCGGTCCAGGGTGAGGAAAGGGAAGCCTCTTTCAAAAGCCTCGATCTGGGCAAGAACTTTCTCCGGTGTGAGCCCCATGTCCCGGATCTGTTCGAGGTCTTGTTCGGTGAAGAGGGAACTTCCCGGCTTCATCGGCTCCTCCTTTGTCCCGCACTTCATCCTGAGTCCTTCGACCGTTAGGTCGGGGCCGAACGGCCTGTCGAAGGAGTCGAAGGGACAAGAACCGGGACGCTTGCTTTTCTAATTTGATCCGTGTTTCCCGGAGAATAGGCAAGAAAGGCAGGGATGTCAACAAAGGGAAAAGGCTTGTCTAGGGGACCATTATGTTTTATGAATAATAAGTTTAGGACAAAACAAAGGTGAGCGATCTTTTCGAACAATCCAAGGTGACGGTTTACTCCGTCAGCGCCCTGAGCCAGGAAATCAGGGGCCTCCTGGAAGGGCATTTTGATTTTGTCTGGGTGGAAGGAGAGATTTCCAATTTCAGGATTCCTTCCTCCGGGCATTACTACATGGTGCTCAAGGATGAGAAGGCTCAGATCAGGGCGGTCATGTTCCGGCCCCAGACAAGGACCCTCAAATTCATGCCCGAAGACGGGATGAAGGTGATCGTCCAGGGTCGGGTGGCGGTGTATGAACCCAGGGGAGAGTACCAGCTTATTCTGGATTACATGGAGCCCCTGGGCGTGGGCGCCCTGGCCCTCGCCTTTGAGCAACTGAAAAAAAAGCTGGCCGGCCAGGGGCTTTTCGATGAAAGCATCAAGAAGCCTCTGCCCTTTTTACCGCAAAGCGTCGCAGTCATCACCTCGCCGACCGGTGCGGCCGTCAGGGACTTCCTGAAAATCGTTCAACGCCGTTTTGCCAACATCGACATCACGATTGTGCCGGTGAAAGTGCAGGGAGAAGGGGCGGCCGAGGAGATGGCGGAAGCCCTGAAGACGGTGAACCGTGAACTGGATGTGGACGTGATCGTCCTGACCAGGGGAGGCGGGTCCCTGGAGGATCTTTGGGCCTTCAACAGCGAGGAACTGGCACTGGCCATCAGGGCCTCGCGCATCCCCGTGGTTTCCGCGGTGGGGCACGAGGTCGACGTGACCATCTCGGACCTCGTTGCCGACTTTCGCGCGCCCACTCCTTCCGCAGCAGCCGAGCTGCTGGTGGCTGAAAAGGAATCACTCAAGACAGGAATCCTCCAGCTCCGGGCACGGCTCCTGGCCGCTCTGAAAGCCGACCTTTCAGGGCTTCAGGAAAGGCTGCGTCTCCTTTCCAGGGGTCTCCGGGACCCGAGGAAGCGGCTTGCCGATTCGTGGATGGATCTGGATGATCTTCACAGCCGGCTTGCCAGGACCATGGACATCGCGCTCACGGCCCGAAGAAGGGCGATGGCGGGGGAAGCGCGCGCGCTCATGGTCCACTCACCCTTGAACCGCATCGAGGCCCTGAGGCAGAAAACCGTTTTCCAGAAGCGCTCTCTCACCCTTCTGATGCTCAAAGGGCTCAAAGACCTTTGGATGAACGTCTCCCTGGCCCAGGAGAAAATAAAATCCATGAGTCCCGTTGCAGTGTTGGAGAGGGGATACTCGATCACGCGAAAACTCCCTGAAGGATGGGTGGTGCGATCCATCGGCGACGTGCATCAGGGAGATCAGGTGAGCGTAAAGCTCGCCGAGGGAGAAATAGAATGTCGTGTGGAAAAAATCATGGGAGAGTGAAGGGGAGGCTTGCGGCGGCGGGTTGGACGGCGCTGCTCGCCCTTTTCGTGATCGTCGAGGATGCCATGGCCCTTTCCCGATCGGACATCGTCGTATCGGCCGACCGCATCGCCCAGGGAGACAGTGCATGGATTGGCGTTCGAACCACGGACGGGATGAAGCCTCGAGTGCTTTGGATGGGCAGGCCCGTCTACCTGGTTTCGCATGGGGAAAAGAAGGTGTGGTACGGTTTTTTCGGGGTTGACCTGAATGCCGAACCGGGCATCGCTCCTCTGGATGTGGAGCTGGAGGCCACGGGAGAGAAACAGCGACTCGACATCACGATCGCAAAGAAGGACCGGGGTGTCCGGGTGCTCACCTTGCCGAAGGAGATGGTGGAGCTGGACAGTGCCACTCTGGAACGGGTGAAAAGAGAATCTCAGGTCATGAAAACGGCTTTGGGAACTCCACCCATGGTCCCCTTGTGGACCGGGACTTTCGCGAGGCCCCTCGACGGGGAGGTGGTCGGCGTCTTCGGGACCCGGAGCATCATCAACGGGCAGCCCAGGTCTCCCCACTCGGGAGTGGACCTGAGGGCGGATGAGGGAACGCCGGTGCACTCGATCCATAAGGGCAAAGTGGTGCTGATCGCAGACCATTTTTTCAGCGGCAGGTCGGTGGTCGTTGATCATGGGGGCGCTATTCAGAGCATGTACTTCCATCTTCAAAAAACCCTGGTCAGAGAGGGTGAGGAGGTCGGGAAAGGGCAAGCGATCGGTCTGGTGGGGTCGACAGGACGGGCCACGGGCCCTCATCTTCACTTTGGAATGAGAGTCAACGGGGCAAGGGTGGACCCTTTGCAGTTTGTGGCTCTCAGCGAGCGTATGGAGCGGCCATGACGGAAAAAAAATTTGAAGAGGCGATGGAAAGATTGGAAAGTATTGTGGAGAGCCTGGAAAGCGGGGACCTCTCCCTGGAGGAATCCCTCAAGATTTTTGAAGAGGGGATGAAGCTCGTGAATTTCTGTTCCAAGAAGCTCGAGGAGGCTGAGCAGAAGGTGACGATGCTGATCAAGGACCAGAACGGCAAGGTCAGCCGGCAGCCCTTCGAGGTCGGACAAAAAGAGGACGAGTGACCATGGACCTTAAAGCTTATCTTGCGGAAAAGAGAGCGAAGGTGGATGAGGCGTTGAAGGGCGTTTTCCCTTCTCCCGGGGGTCCTGCCGCGGAGGTGGTGAAGTCCATGACCTACAGCCTCTTTGCAGGGGGAAAGAGGTTGAGGCCCATTCTGTGCATCGCCGGGGCTGAAGCGGTGGGCGGGCAAGGCAGAACCGTCCTGCCCGTGGCCTGTGCTCTCGAGCTCATCCACACCTACTCCCTGATTCATGACGACCTTCCAGTCATGGACAACGACGACCTCAGAAGAGGAAAGCCCACGAACCACAAGGTTTTCGGTGAAGCGGTCGCCCTCCTTGCAGGAGACGGCCTTCTGACCGAGGCGTTCCGCCTGATGAGCAGCCCGGCCGGGCCGGACCCATCGCCGGATCCGCGTGCGCTTTTGCGTGTGATCCGGCTTGTGGGAGAGGCGGCCGGGTATGACGGGATGGTGGGGGGCCAGGTGGTGGATATCCGGTCGGAAGGCAAGCAGGTGGAGCCTGCGACCCTTGAGTTCATCCATACGCACAAGACGGGCGCCTTAATCGCCGCATCCGTCACCGCGGGCGCCATCCTGGGCGGGGGGAGGGACGACGAGGTCGAGGCGATCACCCTCTACGGCCGGCACATCGGCCTTGCGTTCCAGGTGGCCGATGACATTCTGGACGTGGAAGGGGACAGCGCCAGGCTGGGAAAAGGGGTGGGAGGAGATGCCAGGAAAAAAAAGGTGACCTATCCTTCCGTCCTCGGCCTCGGTGCGTCCAAGGAACAGCAGAAATCCATGGTTGGAAAGGCCCTGGACGCGCTCCGTCATTTTGACGAAAAGGCGGAGCCCTTGCGGGCTATTGCCCAATACATCATCGAAAGAAAGAAATGATAGACAAAAAACATCGCCTATTGGAGACCATCAGCAGCCCCTCGGACCTGAAGGGGTTCTCTGTGGAAGAGCTCACGCAGTTGGCTGTGGAGGTCCGGGAGGAAATCATCGAAACCGTGTCCAAGACAGGGGGCCACCTGGCCCCCAACCTCGGGGTGGTGGAGCTCACCCTGGCCCTCCATTATGTGTTCGATGCGCCGAGGGACAAGATCATCTGGGATGTGGGGCACCAGTCCTACACCCACAAGCTCATTACCGGGAGAAGGGATCGCTTCCACACCCTGCGCACCTATGGCGGCATCAGCGGATTTCCGAAACGGGAAGAAAGCCCCTACGACACGTTCAACACAGGGCACAGCAGCACCTCCATTTCCGCGGGCCTGGGCATCAGCACGGCCAAGACCCTGAAGGGCGAAAAATCAAAGGTCATCGCGGTGATCGGGGACGGCTCCACCACCGGGGGCATGGCTTTCGAAGCGCTGAACCAGGCGGGTCATACAGAGAAAAACCTGGTTGTCGTCCTTAACGACAATGCCATGTCCATTTCACCCAACGTGGGCGCCTTCTCTTCCTTCTTGAGCCGGAAGATGACCGGCCGACGGTTCGTCTATTTCAGAAAAGAGCTCGAAAATGTGCTCAAGTCCATTCCCGGTGTGGGGGAAAACATCCTCACCTTTTTCAGGAGAAGTGAAGATTCTTTTCTCGCTTTTTTCACTCCCGGCATGCTCTTCGAAGCATTCAAGTTCAGGTATGTAGGTCCCATCCAAGGACACCGCCTGGATCGCCTCATCGAAGCGTTTCAGAATGTGCATCACCTGGAAGGGCCGGTCCTGGTCCACGTGCTCACCGTCAAAGGCAAGGGCTACGCACCCGCGGAAAAAGACCCTGCCCACTATCACGGCGTGGGGAGCTTCGAGATTGCCACCGGTTCTCCCAAAAAGGCATCTCCCCCTCAGCCGCCCACCTACACCGAGGTCTTCGGCCGGACCATGGTGGAGCTGGGGCAAAGGGAGAAGAAGCTCTTCGCCATTACCGCGGCCATGCCCGAGGCAACGGGACTCAACCGTTTCGCCGAGATCTTTCCTGAACGCTTTATGGATGTGGGCATTGCGGAACAGCATGCCGTGACGTTTGCGGCAGGTCTTGCCACGGAAGGGTTCAAGCCCGTGGTGGCCATTTACTCGACCTTTCTCCAGCGGGCCTTTGATCAGATCATCCACGATGTGTGCCTTCCCCGGCTTCCTGTGATCTTCTGCATTGATCGGGGGGGCCTGGTAGGCGAGGACGGTCAGACGCACCACGGCCAGTTTGATTTAACCTACCTCCGGAACCTGCCCCATATGACCGTCATGGCGCCCAAGGACGAGAATGAGCTCAGGCACATGCTCTACACGGCGCTTCAGCACCAGGGACCGGTGGCCATCCGCTATCCTCGAGACCGCGGGTACGGAGTCCATCTTGATCCGGAGTGCAGAGCGATCCCGATCGGCGAGGCGGAATGGGTGAGGCAAGGCAAGGACCTGGTGATCATGGCCCTGGGAACCATGGTTTCGCCCTCCCTGGAGGCGGCCCTGGAGTTGGACAAAGAAGGCTTTTCCGCGGGAGTGGTCAATTGCCGTTTCGTCAAGCCTCTTGACGGAAAGCTTGTGGACTACGGCCGGGCTGCCGGCAAGGTCCTGGTCGTGGAAGAGAATATCCGGCAGGGGGGGCTGGGGGGTGCAATCCTGGAACTTTTCAGCGACATGGGGGCGTCGGATCTCTTGGTGAAGCGGCTGGGGTTGCCGGATGCTTTCGTGGAGCACGGCCCCGTTCACATCCTCAGGCAACAATGCGGGCTGGACAAGGAAGGCATTCTGAAAGAGGCCCGCGCTTTGTGCCAAATGCGGCGCGTGGGATCCGGTCCCGTGGTGGGGTAGCGATTTTTCGTCATTCCGGCGAAAGCCGGAATCCAGTGTTTCGAGGGATTTACAAAATACGTGGACCCCGTTTTTCAACGGGGTGACGACTTTTTATGAATCCATCAAAATTGACGGCCTCGTAAACGCTCATGACCTAGTACCGTGTCTCAAAAATTCTGTTTCTAATTTTGGCAAAGTAAAATCATGATCTTGCGGTTGCCATTTGACCCACTTGGCAGAGACACGGAAATCCGAAATTCGGATTTTCAATTTTTGCACCATTCTGAATTGCTAAGAGTCAAATTGCCAAAAAACGACACAGAACTTATGAGACGTGATACTGGTCACCTTGGATTTGTTGAAATTTCATCAGAAACATGACAAGACGGGCACCCCAATGCGTTGTTTATCCACAGATTTCACAGATTATAAAGATTTAAAATCCCCCCAAAGGATCTACGTTAATCTGCGTAATCTGCGGACAATGCTCTTTTTCGTCGCGGCTACGCTGTGCCGTAATTTCGATTTTAGGCACTTTGGCCGAAGTCCCTGTCGCAGATCCTGAGGTTCTCGAAGGAAGCCTGTCGAAGGGCGCATTTTAGGCATTTCTCTTGGTGGATCGAGGATAAAAACGTGACAAACCTGAAAAAGACCATTTTGGTCATCGAAGACGACATGGACGTGCTTAGCATGTTGGTGCGACATCTGAGGCACCTGGGTTATGGTGTGATCACGGCCAGCGACGGCATGGAAGGGCTGAAGAAGCTGGATTCTGAAGTCTATGACCTCGTGATCACGGATATTGTCATGCCCTACGTGAGCGGAGTAGGGGTCGTGGGCGCCATCAAGGCCAAACGTCCCCACATCCCGGTCATTGCCATCACCGGCTTCGGCAAGGAACCGGAATCGGCGGCCATGGAGAAAAATGCCGACATGGTGCTTGCGAAGCCGGTCAGAATGTCCGTTCTCAAAGACTACATCACGGATCTGCTGGGCCTTTCAGAGAGGGAGCAAGCGTCATGACCAGGCTCTTTGTTTTGAGCGGCGATGACGAAGGCCGAGCTTACGACCTCAAGGGAGACATCATCTACCTGGGTCGTTCCCCGGACAATGACATCCAGATCAAGGACAAGCACGTCTCCCGCAAGCACCTCAAAATCATCGTGAAGGACGGCAGGTTCTTCATCGAAGACCTCTATAGCCGGAACGGCACCTTTATCAGGGACAAGGCGATCGCTGCGGGCAAGGAGGCTGAAGTCCGGGAAGGGGTGCCCATTGCCGTGGGCAACGTTTTTTTCTCATTAGGCAAAGCGTACAACCGGGACATCAAGAAACTTCAGAAGGCCGTTGACCCTTCCAGCCCTCTCAACGAAACGGCCGAAATGGATCGACCCAAGGCATCCCTGAGGAACCTGCAGCTCATCTACAACGTGTCCAGGGTGCTCATGCAGTCCCTGGACCTGAACCAGATCTTTGAGAAAATTCTGGATTATATCTTTGATCTTTTGAAAAGGATCGACAGGGGGGCCATTCTCCTGGTGGACGATAGGACCGGGAAGATTTCCGAGGTGGTGTCGAGGTCAAAAGACACCTTGAAGCCCCCGGACCGGGTTTACAGCCGAACGGTCGTCAACAAGGTCCTCCGTGAGGGCAAAGCGGTGATCATGTCCAACACCATGCGCGAAGACATGGTCGACCGTTCGGAGAGCATGGAGATCATGAAGATCAAGTCGGTCATGTGTGTGCCCCTGACGAGCCGGTCCAAAGTCCGAGGCGCCATCTATGTCGACTCCGTGAGCAAACCCTATGGCTTCAGAAAGGAGGATCTCTCCCTGCTCACGGCTTTGAGCAGTCCGGCCGCCATTGCCATCGAGAACGCCATGCTCTACGCGGACCTGGAGAAGCGGGTGGATGATCGGACCCGTGACCTCCTTGTAACCCAGGCAAAGCTGAGCGAGAGCGAGGCGCGCTTTAAAGCCATGTTCGATCACATGACGAGCGGCGTCGTCGTATACAGGGCGAACAATGAGGGCGCCGATTTCACCATCGTGAACCTGAACGCGGCCTACGAGAGAATCGAAAAAACCGGGCAAGGGGACGCCATCGGCAAAAGTTACCTGGAGGTCTGCCCTCACTACAAAGGCACGGCCATCCAGGAAAGCTTGAACCGGGTCTGGCGAACCGGCTGTTGGGAAAGCGGTTCCCTGACCTTCCCGGGCAAGCATGAAATCGTAGGCTGGAGAGAATACCACATCTATCGCCTTCCTTCCGGAGAGATCGTCGCGATTTTCGATGATGTAACAGAGCGCAAAAGAGCGGAGAGGGAGCAGAAGGCGCTGCAGGAGCAGCTCGTCGTTTCCCAGAAAATGGAATCCATCGGCGCCTTCGCCGGCGGGATCGCCCACAACTTCCGGAACATCCTTCAGGCCATATCCGGAAACACGGAGTTCCTCGAGTTCGTCTGCGGGGACAAGCAGGAAATTGCCGAGCTCACCACCAACATCTACGACTCGGTGGAAAAAGGCGTGGATCTCATCAACAATCTCCTGCACTTCTCCAGAAGGGGGGTGTTAGGGTATCAGATGTCCTACCTGGACCTGAGCGACGTGGTCAAACAAACCCATGAGATCATTTCCCGCGTGTTCAACAAGAACATCGACATTCAGATCAACGTGGAAAAGGGTCTCTACGTCAAAGGCAACCGCTCCCTGCTCAGCCAGGTACTGATGAATCTATACAGCAACGCGAGTGACGCCATGCCCGGCGGCGGCAGGCTGATGGTTAGCGCCTTCATGAAGGACAAGAGCGTCATCCTCGTTGTCTCAGACACGGGAATAGGGATGGACGAAGAGACCCTGGAGAAGATCTTCGATCCTTTCTTCACCCTTAAGGAAGTCGGCAAAGGCACCGGGCTCGGCCTTTCCACGGTTCACGGCATCATCGAAGAGCACAAGGGTTCCATTTCCGTTTCATCGGCTCCGGGCAAAGGGGCAACCTTCCGGATAACGATTCCCTATGTCCGATCTGAACTCGTGGAGGACATGGAGGCCGGAAGGGAGATCATTCTCGGCCGGGGACAGAAAGTGCTCATCGTGGACGATGAGAGGCCGGCCCTGGACGCCCTGGCCGCGATCATCAGCAAGCTGGGCTACCAGGCGATTCCCATGGAAAAACCTGCAGACGCGTTGGAGACGTACAGCGAGATTGCTCCGGATGTGGTGCTCATGGACAGGGGCATGCCCAAGATGGACGGGATGACCTGTGCCAGGAAGATCGTGGAAAAGGATCCTGCGGCAAAGATCATCATCGTGTCAGGATACGAGGAAACAGGGCCCAACGGAATCGAGGAAAGCGCAAAGGCGATGATTAGGGGCTACCTGACCAAGCCGTGCAGAATGGAAGAACTGAGCCAGATGATCTCCCGAGCCCTGGCGGCATGACAAAGAATGAAGGAGGCGGAATACAGAATACAGGAGACAGGAGACCTCGAAGAGAAAAAGGAGAACAAAGAAGACACCATACAGGAGAGAGAATAAAATCGCGGGGCCTTGTTTCTAAGGTGGAAGCGGTAACCTTGATTGCGTATCGCTGATGCTCTGTGTGTTGAGGAGTCGTTATTCTGTATTCTGTCTCCTGTCTTCTTTTTTGTGAGGCACTTGTTATGTCCACTGACCTGACCATTCTCATCATCGATTCCGATCCGGGTGTCGCGGCACGGTGGAGCGAAAAAGCGGCGGCGGCGGGATTCAGCCTTTGCTCCACAGCCAAGCCGTCCTCTGCCGTTGACGAGCTTGCGGCGCTCAAACCGGACATCGCGGTCCTGGGTCCGTCGCTGAACGCGGACACCAGTGTGAAGTGCATCCACAAAATGAAGATCATCAACCCTTCCATGGCCATCATTGCATCCCATGAAAGCGTGCCGTTCCTGAGCCCCGAGGCGGTTCCATTCGAAGGCATCCATCCGATCAAGTACGAAGAAGACGGCAAGGAGTTCGGTGCAGCGATAGAGAGCGCTCTCAAACACAGGGCGCAGTACGGATCGAGGCCCGACTACCCGGTTATCATCGGGCAGAGCGACGAGGTCAGGGCGATCAAGCAAAAGGTCCAGAAAGTCTCGACCAAGGACATCACGGTTTTGATCACCGGTGAAACCGGAACAGGAAAAGAGCTGATCGCACGCTCCATCCATTATCACTCCCACAGGAGCGGAGGCCCTCTCGTCAAGATAAGCTGCGGCGCCCTTCCGGACGAACTGCTTGAAAGCGAGGTTTTCGGGTTCCAGAAGGGTGCGTTCACCGGCGCTCACAGAAACAAGCCCGGCCGGTTGGAGCTTGCCCACGGGGGGACCCTTTTCATCGACGAAATCGGTGATCTTTCCCTCCCGCTTCAGGCCAAGTTTCTCCAGGTGTTGGAGGACAAGGCCTTTGCGAGACTGGGAGGAATCTACGACAAGACGGTGGACACCCGGGTCGTGGCCGCCACCAACTCGGACCTTCAGAAAAAGGTGAGGGAAGGGGGCTTCAGGAAAGACCTCTTCTATCGTCTCAATGTCATTCACATCAAGGCCCCTGCCCTGAGGGAGCGCAAGAGCGACATCCCCTTGCTCCTGCACTACTTCCTGAACAAGTACAGCCTGGAACTGCGGAAGGAGTTGCTCGACGTGCCCGCCAGGGTGGTCAAGCACCTCCATGCTTACCACTGGCCCGGAAACATCAGGGAGTTGGAAAATGCCGTTCGCCGCGCCGTGGCCCTGAGGGACTGGAGCTTCGTGTTCCGGGAGATGGTTCTGGAGAACCCGAGGCAAAAAGGTCGAACAGCCGTTCCTGAGCGAGCCGTGCCGCTCCCGGGATGGGAGGACGAGAAGATCCAGAAACTCATCAGGGAGAATGACTTTTCCCTGAAGAAATTGAGCAGGGTCTATGTGTCCGAGGCGGAGAAGAATGCCATCCTCGATGCCCTTTCGAGGACCCAGTGGAACAGGAAGCGTGCGGCCGAGATTCTCGGCGTCAGCTACAAAACCCTCCTCACCCGCATCGAAGACTTCGGTCTCAAACCATAGAGACCATATCGACAGGATTAACAGGATCTACAAGATCTTTTCTCAGTTTCCTGTTGAAACTCTTTCCTGTCTATCCTGCTTGCCCCGCCATCTTGTCCCGCCATCTTGTCCACCGTAGCTCGCTAAAGCGAAGGTGGAAGCTTCAGCGAAGGAGGAAGCTCTGCGACGGCGGGTGAATCCTGTCTAAAGAATTCGTCGAATTTCCGAGAACTCTGAGAGCCCTGTGAGAGGCGTTTCCCACCATTCCATCCTGAAAAGTCAAAAACCGCCCTTCCGTTCATGGTTCGATATCCTTCGATACCTCAGGACAGGCTTCACCACGAACGGAAATTCAACCACTTACAGTCGCTTGAAAGCGTTCGCCGTGTCGCCGACGCGCCAAAGCCGCTATGGCGACGGCGCGAGGTATCGAAGCCTGTCCTGAGCCTGTCGAAGGGGGTGAACGCGACTTTTTACGAATCCATCGTTCTTAGCAGGTACCAAGAAAAGGGAAGGGGTGCGTCATGAGTCTCGCAAGAAAGCTGAGGAGACTGAGAGGAAAAAAGGAGGAAGGGAGGACACCACGAAAACGGCCGAGTAAGGTGCTCCTTGAATCCCTGGAGCCGCGGCTCCTGCTTTCGGCCGACCTGTCCTACACCATGACGGGCGCGTCAGAGGAACTCACCATCAAGTATAACAGCGTGAGCGGCGAGCTGGAGCTGCTTGATGATATCAGTCCTCCGCTGGCTGTCAGCCTGTCGGGCGAGACTTCGGCGTCGGTGACCGTCACCGGGACGGCAGGGGACGATACGCTTTCGTTTGACTTCGTCGACCTGGATCTTCTCGCAATCCCGGACTTCACCCTGGCGATCTCCTTTGACGGCGGGGACGGCGCCGACAGCCTGTCGCTCATCGGCGATTTTGAAAATGAGGGAATCAATCTATCCGTCAGCGCGGAGTCGATCACAGTGACTCCGGGCGTAACGATTACTGCCGATGATATTTCCCTTGTTGCAGAGGCTACTGACGGCGGCAATCCTCTCGATCTTTCAAGCGCGCTCCTTGATGATCGATTATCTGAAGCTTACAGACCACCTCGGCGTAGACGAATTTCTTTATGCGGACGCTGATGCGACCGTCAACGTGTCCGGTGCGACGCTCATCGGCTCCAACATCACCCTGAGCGCTTCATCTTCGCTGGATCTGAGCACCACGGGGTTTGAGGTCTCCGGCATTGGCATTGCTGCGATTTACGCGGGATCAAACGCCCAGGTGGCCATGGAGGGGACGGATATTACCGCAACCGGCAACCTCTCCGTCTCAGCGGTTTCCGATGTTAAGACCTCAGCCAGCAGGGGCAGCGGCTCATCAACGGATGCCTCAACCGACAACGCCATCGCCGTTACCATCGTCGACAGTGATGCCGCCGCCTTTATCTCAGGCGACAGCGCCGTCGGTGTAGCCGGGACCGTGGAGATCTCCGCAACAAACAACGTGCTCAGTTCCACTGTTGCCGATGCCAGCGGAGGCTCCGAAACTTCGGCGGGGGCCGTTCTTGCCCTGGCGGTGATCGGTCAGACCACAAGTGCGTACATCGCAGGAACAACCTCCACGACCGGCAGCGAGGCGGATACCATTACAGTAGCTGCGCTATCCACCGGCATGGTAACCACCATCGCCAAGTCGGCGCCGGGAGGCGCCACCGGCAGCTCGGGGAATACGGATACAGAAAAACAGCTCATCCGCACCGATGCCGAAACCTCCGAGGATGATGTAAGGGTCGCCGCGGCAGTGGCCATCACCGACCTTGTCAGCGACACCCAGGCCTCCATCGGCGGCGGCGCGACCCTCGCGGCCCAGGGCCCTGTGAGTGTGCGCAGCAGCGCCAATATAGACACAACCTCCACGGCCGACGGCAGCGCCGTCACCACTGAGGAGGGCACGGCGGTGGGCGCTGCGGTGGCGCTCAACTTTTCCGGCGTCGACAACACGGCGAGCATCGCCGATGCCGCGGTCAGCGGAGACGGCATCATCGTCGAGGCCATAATGGCAGATCGCACCGTAGATGCCCCGGTAACCGAACTTCCTGTGGTCGATACCGGCGA